>SDBT01000077.1_pt1 | contig 117826 bp, 211 predicted proteins | sample 2277101 | NCBI WGS metagenome assembly SDBT01 (sample SAMN10404973, study PRJNA504765) | marine sediment metagenome | isolation source: marine sediment core GS10_PC15, 103 cmbsf | place: Arctic Ocean: Southern Knipovich Ridge | collected 2010
TTCTCCTTATTAATATCCCCCCTCTTTACTATTAGAATAATCTATAATAATTTAGAAATATTAAGAACAATTAAAATCAATTATTTTTATTACTATATAGTAATAACATCCAAAGAACAATCAAGAATAATTCTAAAACGCTTCTAATGGTATGGGGAGTATAATATTAATATTAATTCTATCTCAGAGTGCATGGAGAAGTAATAATAATACTAATACTTCTATGCAAAGATGTATTGGGATGATTATATTAATACAAACGAAGTAGAATATTACTAATACTAATATTTCTAGTCCCAGAGTCCGCTAGATATAGTGTTTATAGCTGTTTAGAGCCCGCCTGGTGAAAGATTAGGTGGAAACAGCCCAGATATACCTTTTTTCCACCCTCTAAGGGCTATTGGGCCCCCATGCATGTGTTTATTGGGTGTATAATATACCTTATGGGGCCCAGAATCTCGGTCACTTAGCTACCTGTAGTGGTATTTAGGGGTGTTTTAGGAACAATTGAACGCCTTTTGTTTAAGTCTAGATATTCTTCTGGTACTTTACCTGCATCCTTCATCTTCTTCCAGTGGTCTGTGACAGTTGTGAACCCTATTCCTAGAATTGTTGATATATGTCTTTGTTTAAAACCTAATTTTGTTAAATTTAAAATTGCAGAGTCCATAATTTTTTGGGCTACATCAATTCTTTTAGTGGTTCCGCTCTCTAAAGCTTTATTTTGGTCCATAAGGTGTTGCGCTTTTCTCTTTTCGTAGTTCTCTGGCATTAAATGGCGGTTTTGATTGAACTGGCCGGCATAATTCTCTCGTGTGGCGTTATAATTAATATATTTTTTGCCATTTATATATAATTGCTTCTTTTCGTTTCTTCCAAAGGCGGCGAAGCCTCCTCTTTTACCTGCCCCATCTGCGTAAACATGATATAAAAGATTGCTTCTAAAGATTGCAATGGACTTTGATAGTTCAAAAAAACATTGAGTGACTATTATTATAAATAATTTCTTCTGCCTGACAAGCATAAGTAGATTCATCATCCTTTGGAAGTCTGCTTTTTGCGCTTGGGAAGTATTCATACCCGCGTGCCCTTCATCAAGAATCACAACATCGAAAGGTTTTGATATATCTGAAGAACAAGTCTCAATAAATTCATCAATTTCAAATGTAATATGAATATCTGATATTTTGTCTGCTAAAACTACTGCATCGGTGCAAATTGCCTTCACAGATTTACCAACTCCCGGTAATCCATCATTAATTATCACCCCATCCCAATTTTTTTTGTTACGCTCCTTTAGCGCCATTAAATCTCTATAAAGATATCTATCGATTGACACTTTTACGGGTATGCCATTTTCATCTAGTGCTCCGTCAACCCTTAACATCTTAGAAATTAATTCTACTTCTGTCTTCTTTAGAAGGGAAGTATCCTAATTTATTTAATAAATCCATTAACTTACGTTGATACTCCCGGACATGGGCAGCAAAAAGATTCTTTTTATGTAATTCAGCTCTAGACATTTTATTTTCAGTGTGCCCATCCTTCATCTCCTGATATTTTGACCAATATTTAAGGCTCGTTTGAATTTTTTTCTCTATAGTATCTAATTCTGTTCTTTGTGTTTCACTTAAAGCATAATTTGTCATCTCTCTTAAAGATGAAAGAGTCCAATACCATCTAGATAAATTTCCGGTCTGATAATAATTCATAGATTTTTTTATAAGGTCGAATATAAATTGCGCTTGATTCGCCGCAATATTCCACGATACTTTATTTTTCTTTTCTTCTTCTGCCATAAAAATCTACCCCCAGTAATTAATTATAAGAAACGGTGGTTTATAAATGTGTTGGTGTTACTATGGAGTAGTAAAAATATTAATTAATTTTAACTGTAATTGATTTTAATAATTTAATCTTACCATTTTTTGATAAATTTTTAAGAGTCTTCCTCACCGGATATCCTGAACAGTCCAACTTCTCGGCAATTTCTAAAACAGATAATCTCCCGTTCTTTTTCAACACATCTAAAATCAACTGCTCCCATTTTATTTTATTTTTAATTTTTCTCTTCTCCCATTTCTTTTTAATGTTTTTAGACTTACAGTTTGGGCATACACCAGCCCCCTTCGGTCGCGCCTTCATTTTAACCTCGACATCATAATAAGTCTTACAATATTTGCAAATACGAGTGTAAGATTTAAAACGCCTTTGCGGATTGTTGTACCCTACATGAAAACCTTTAACATTAAAAACATTCATCCCAAGTTCTCCCCCTAGTTTTTTTATCTCTTGGTAACTCATTTCTTTAAGTTTAATATCGACTCCCCATATTTTTTTAAGATAGTTTTTGGTATCGGCGACCTCTTTCTCTCTCAACTTTTCTTGAGCTACCATATAAGGTGTCCGGAGTTTTGTGTTAGCCATACTTAATTAAGGTTTTTTAGACTATATAAATCTTTTGTCATTACTTGATAGTAATACTGTTTTAATAAAGTCGTTACTTAAGAGTAGCACCGAAAGGTTTATATAGTGAAGGTACTTTGAGATTATACTCCTCGTGAAGATTTGGAGTTGAGAATTATGGATATGGTTAAGGAAACGGTACTGGAAAAGATTGAAAGATATAAGCTTAGAGCAGACTTATTTCTAAAAGAAAAAACTAAGGCTTTTATTATTGACGCACGAGATGATTGGCACTTCTGTTATATAACTAATATCAATGAAAATAATATTGAAGTTGCTGAGTTTACTGGTAAATTAGCTGGCCGGAACAATGTTATTAATTGGATTGATATCTTAAAGTTTGAAGAGTTTAGGGAGGAGGTTCAATGAAAGAAGACGCCAACGACTTATTGAATAACAATGCTGGTAATATGAATTGCATCCAGTTTATTGCAACAAGACAAGAAGACAAGGCGACGGAGTTGGCTGCAGATATAATTAAGGAGAAGAACTTCTTCGACTCAATTAAACAAGATAAGATTACTGAAATCTGGTTTTACGATGACGGGATAAGAAAACCTAATGGGGAAAGTCATATTAAAGAAAAATGTAGAGAAATCTTTGGAGAGGCATTCACTCCTCAACGAGCCAATAAGGTTATTGCTAAAATTGAGGCTGATACTTTTATAGAAGCTGAGGAGTTCTTTAAAAAAGAACAAGAAAATATATGGGAGATACCTACTCAGAATGGAATATTAAATATTAAGACTAGAGAACTTTCTCCATTCACTCCAGAGAAATATTTCTTTAATAAGATAAAGGCTCATTATGATTCAGATGCTAAGTGTCCTAAAGTAGATAAATTTTTATCTGATATATTAAGTAGTGATGAAAATATTGAAGTAGCTTATGAAACAATAGGTCACACTTTAGTAAAGAAGTACTTAGTCCAAGCTGCTGTCTTTCTTTTTGGTGGTGGAGAAAATGGGAAAGGTATCTTTGAAAGTCTGATAAGAAATTTTTTAGGAGTTGAAAACTGTAGCTCTTTACCATTAGGCCAACTGGTTCCAGATTCATTCTCTTGTTGTGAGTTATTCGGAAAGCTGGCAAATCTTGCAGGGGATATATCTAATACTGATTTTAAAGATACTGGTAGATTCAAGGAGTTGACAAGTGGGACAGATTTAATTGCAGCTAAGAGAAAGTTCCAAAGAGATTTGTTCTTTATTAATTATGCCAAATTCTTTAATGGCTTTAATGAATTTCCTAGAGTCTATGACCATAGCCATGGATTTTGGAGAAGATGTGTTATTTTAGAGTTCCCATATAGATTTGTTAAAGAGAGTGAATATAAATCAATAAAGGATAAATCGAATATTAAATTAGCGGACACCGAAATTATAGATAAGTTAATAACCAAGGAAGAATTATCTGGTCTCTTGAATAAATGCTTAGATGGTTTAGATAGGATATTAGAAAATAAACAATTTAGTTATACTCAATCAACAGCAGATGTTAAAGATTTTTGGATAAGGAAATCTGATTCATTTACTGCTTTTTGTTTTGATAAATTAGAGGAAGATATTGATGGGGTTGTTTCTAAAAAAGAACTAAGAAAAGTCTTCAGCCAATATTGTAGGGGACATAAGATTAAGGGAGCATCTGATAAAAATATTAAGTTTGTTTTAGAAGATTTGTATGGAGTTATTGAGTCAAGGAAGAGTATTGGAGGTAGTGTTGATAGAGATTGGGTTTGGGAAGGAATTAGATTGAAAAATGTAAATGTCAAGGAAGTCAAGGGTTTTTCACCTATAGAGAGAAATGGGGATATAGCCCTAAGGGCAAATACCATTGGAACCCTTGACATTTTAACAAAAAAAGAAGAAATATCACAAAACCGTTCTTATATCGACCAAAAAAGTGAAGAATCGGAAGAAAGTGACACTAAGGTAGAAAGTGACACTAAAACTGCAGAAACACAAAAAACTTTAAAAATTGAACAAGATTTAGAGGATTTATATAAATAAAAATGGCAATCCCAGAACAACTAAAAGGTATGAGATTTAACCGAGTTCGGTTTAAAGAAAAGCGAGCATTTGAAAAAGATTGGCAGAACAATCCATATACATTTGAACAGATACAAAGATACTTTCCACAAGAAAATTATGGGATAATTTGTGGTCCAGAGGTAAGAGTATTAGATGATGACACTCCGAATAAAGGATTGATTACTTTATACCATGAGAACTTCCCAGAGACAATGGAAGTCCGAGACCATATTTACTTTAAGTTTGATGATGGGCATAGTCCTAAGATAATATTTGAGCATAAAACATTGCAGTTCCCAGACTCAAAAGGGAAGATGACTAATCATATGGGAGAAATCCAAGGAGATGGGACATATATTGTAGGTCCTGGATGCATTCATCCAAGTGGAGCGACCTATGATTTAAAGAAAGACTTACCTATAGCCACTATATCTTATGAGAAGTTTAAAGAAGTATTTGGAGAACACTTTAAAGAGAAGAAAAAGAAAGTAGTTAGAGAACATGTATCAACTAATTGGGAAGGAGATAAGATAACAGACATCCCAATAGGAAACATTATCTCCTTTAATGGATTAACCGATGTTGGGGATGGGTCCTTTCAAGGACCACATCCAAAACATGGTTCTGATGGTGGGATGAATTTTAGAGTTGATGAGACAGTTAATAATTGGTATTGTTTTAGGTGTCAAGCAGGCGGAGGCCCTTCAGAGTTGATAGCTGTCATGGAAGGTATAATAGAATGTGGAGATGCAGGTCCAAGTTGTTATACTGAAGACCAAGCTAGAGAAGTAATTAAAATAGCTCGTGAAAAATATGGGCTTACAACACCAGAGCCAACAGAGCAAGAGCTCGGTCCAGTAAGAGGTTGGGCACTAGCAGTTTCAATAACAGAGCTCGCGAAAGAACATAACTTTACCCATTGCTCAATCTGTGGACATGAATATCAATTTCAAGAATCACATGGGTTATATTTTTGTAAGTTTTGTGGCAAAGGCGGCGGGTTGAAGAAGTTCGCGGATATGATTATTGAAAAAAGAAATGAGGGGGAGGTTAAAGATGAAGGAAAAAATTGAAGTTAAAGATAAAGTTAAAGATGAACTCCGAGATGAAGCATCCAGGGATGAAGCTCAAACTGAGTATGCGAAATTAAACGACGAGTTAAATAAGCAAAAATGTTAATGCCACTAAATAGTAGTATCGAAAGATTTATAAAGGAAAGGAGCTTAGTGATAAGATGCTAAAAGAAATACTCGAGGCTAAATCCCTCCCACATAAATCATCAGGAAAGTTTTCAGTCTCAAGCATCGGCAACTGTTGGCGTAAAAAATATTCGGAAATCAAGAAGCTTTATAAAGAAGAGTTTAATGAAAAAATGTTTAGAACATTCGCTCAAGGTGATTTCTTTCATATGCAGATGATAAAAGAACTCATGACTAAAGGTTCACAACAAGGTTACCATTTAGCTGCTGCTGAATGCGACATTAGAGAGAACAAATATATTTCGGGTCGTTGTGATTGCATTCTTTCTCACGCTCCGAGTAAACAATTATATATTATAGATTTTAAATCTTGTTCACCTTACGCATTTAAAAAAGTTCAACAAGGAGAGGTATCCCAAACTTATAAGGACCAAGTATTACTCTACCAACATTTCTTTCACATCCCTAGAGGATATTTATTATTTATTAACAAAGCATCAAGCGAAGTTGAAGAATATGAAGTTATTTATAATAAAGAGAGAGCCGAGTTTCTCATTAATCAAATTAAATTATTCTTTGAAAACTTCGTGGAAGTCGATAAGCTTCCTCCAAAATGCGATGGTGGCCAGTGGGGCTGCGCCTGTTGCTGGCCCAAGGATTTTAAAAACAAGCCCGAACCAGCCAAGCTTGAAGCAACACTAAGACAGCATGCTAAATTCCCAGAGCTATTTAAACCATTCCAGTCCAAAGCTGACATAGCCGCCTCAACTCCAAAGAAGGTCTCTAGCGCATTTAATAGCTCCGTTTGGACCAAAGTATAGTATGGAACCAAAACTATCAGTCATCGTGCCTTGTTATAATGTTCCAAATATACATGAAAGTATATCTGAAATTCTAAATAAGGTTATGTCTATAACCGGTTACTTTGAAATTATATTTATTGATGATGGAAACCAATATTTCCCAATTTTAGCAGAGAGTGATTATATTAAAGTCATTCATCACAATACTAACAAAGGTAAAGGTGAAGCTATCACGGCAGGTTTCCGCGCAGCTCGAGGAGAAGTAATCTGTTTCATTGATGCTGATTTACAAATTCCCCCAACCTTAATCAAGCCTTACTATGAAATTATGAGTGGAAGCAGGGCCCCAGCTGTTCTTATAGGCAGTAAAAGACATTTCAACTCTAAAGTAAACTATCCCTTCACTCGTAGGCTGATGTCTTTCGGATATCAAACAATGAATCGTATAATGTTCGGATTAACGGTGCTTGATACCCAAGTTGGTATTAAGATGTTCACTAGAGAAGTCATTAAAGATATACTTCCTTTATTAACGGTAAAGAGGTTCGCGATCGACTTAGAGATTCTGGTGGCGGCGAATGAAAGGGGTTATAATATATTAGAGGCACCAGTAACCATTAATGAAACATTCAGCTCTACAGTTAATGTTAAAGCTGTTAGAAGAATGATTCAAGATACTTTTTGCATCTGGTACAGGAAGAAATTTAAACATAATTATAAAAGGAGGTAAAGAATAAATGAAAGAAGAAATAGAAACAACAAAGCTACAACCAAACAGCCCAGCACAAAATAAGGAATCCAAAACATGGATGATAGTAACAGCAGTGATACTATTAGGACTATTTGCATTCGTATGGATTTTCATGGTCGAAGATACAGAAGGAATTATAGATAGAGATACAACAATATGTATTGCAGAAAACGCGGAGTTTTATGGAGTTGATTGGTGCAGATATTGTACTAAGCAGAAGGAGCTCTTTGGAACGAATGTAGGTTTACTCACTTACATAGATTGCGAACTAGACCGAGACGCATGTATCGCGGCAGATATAAAGGTATTCCCTACATGGATAATTAATGGAGAAGTTCACACAGGTCTTATATATGAAGAAGAGTTGAAGGAGTTGACTGGATGTTAAAGTTTAGTATAGTGATCCCAGTAAAAGAAATCAACTCATATATCAAAGAGTCGATTCCTTACATTTTAAGGTTAAGATATCCAGAGTGTGCATCCAGCACTAAAGACCAGTATGAGATACTCATACTTCCAAATAACAAGCCTAAGTATACCCCAAAGTACTTGAGAGACCCTAGAATTAAAATCATACCTACAGGTAAAGTTTCCCCTGCAGTTAAGCGTGATATAGCCGCTCGAAGAGCCAAAGGTGAAATCCTAGCTTTCATTGATGACGATTCTTACCCAAGAGATGATTGGTTAATAACTGCGGAGAAGACCTTCGATAATTTATCAAAAGATTATGTTGCCGTTCATGGGCCAGCGGTGACTCCTAATAAAGTAAACATAGTTGAGCAAATGTCTGGAGCTTTTTTTGAAAGTAGATTAGGGGGAGGCGCAGCTCATCGGTGTAAAGATGTCGGTAGAAGTTTCGAGATAGATGATGCTCCAAGTGTAAATCTCTTAGTTAAACGTCATGCGTTCTTAACAGTAGGAGGTTTCGGTTCAGAGTATTGGCCAGGTGAAGATTCATTATTCTGTCAGAAATTAAAAGACAATGGATATAAACTCTGGCATCAGAACAACTTAATCATATTTCATCATCGAAGGAATACATTGGCCACCCACATTAAACAAGTAGCCGAATATGGGAAACATCGTGGCAACTTCTTCCGTAAAGGGATTGGATGCTCTCGGAAGTTTACATATTTAATACCATCATTATTCTTAATAGGAAATTTAATTGTCCTTCTTTTTTGGACTAGGTTTTGGACTCCTCTATTTTTAATCTATTTTATAATATTATCTCTAAATTTTCTCACGTGTCAGAGACTTCCAGTCCCATTTATATTTTCAACAGCAGCTTTAACTTTTGTTTCACATTTAACCTATGGCCTCTACTTTATTAAGGGGTTTTGTACTAAAGATGTTAGGAGTCGGTTGAGATGATAGTGACAATTACTTTTAAGTTACTCCTATGTAGTAACACCGAAAAGTTTATAAAGGGAAGTGTATATAGAGAGGGGTACAAGATGGGAGAAATAACTGAAACTATAAAACTTAAAGCAGTCCTAAAAGATGAGAAGCCAATCTATCAGCGAGGAGATAAGATTAAAGTTATAGGGGAAAGAGGAATTAAAAATGTAGTTGTTAGAAACATCTACTCCCGAAGACTTGAAGATTTAACTTTTAGTGATTTAGAAATGATAGGAGAGCCAAATCCAAATGTTTTTGTGAAAGAATGGGAACTGGAACACGGTTCATTTGATGTAGATAAAATTGTATGGGTTGTTGTTTATGCTGAGGAGGAGAAGGAATGAATGTTGAACTAATAATATTTCTAGTGGTGTGGTTGATATCTACTGAGTTTATGTTTTTTAAATTTGTAAGAAAAATGGAAGAGAAATTTATTCCTAGTAAAATATTATCTATTTTTTCAGGAGCTTTGATAGCATTCTTTTTATTTGGAATTCCTTCTATGTTTGCATCTGGTATGGGATATCCAGAAGACGCTATCGGAAATATAATGTATGTTTGGTATTATGGAATTATATTTTGGATAGGAGTATTCTTTCTAGTAAATTATAAAATTCACAAACGGTTAGAGAAGAAAGAGAAGAAAAAAAAGAGAGGTAGGAAAAGATGAGCAATGATAGAGAAAGAAAAAAGTTAATCTGGAAATATTTCTGGAAAAGGAAGAGGCAAGAGGTTTGGGCCTTTATTAAGAAAGCCTGGGTTCCATTGGTTTTTATGGCATGGGTAATTACTGGGACAACATTTTTATTTTACCCAAGTGAAACATCTTTCCTTATTGGATTGTATATTTTTGGGATAGGATATTCTATTCTACTTATTGTAGCATTCGGAGCACTTATTCATTTCCTATCACGTAAATTTATAAGATGGATTAAATCAAACTGGGAATGGGCGACTAACGATGCAGACTATGAACTAAGCCGAAGGAGTCGGCGAATGCCGTCCACATTTTCGAAGAAAATGAGAGGTAGAAGATGAAGAACAAAGCTGAGTTAAGGAGACTGACCTGGAAATATTTCTGGAAAAGGAAGCGGCAAGAGGTCTGGGATTTTATTAAAAAAGGAGCCCCTCTTTTCGCACCTATAGGAGTGTTTGTTATTATGATAATGGTCCTTATTTTTCCAGATTCACTTTTCACTAAAATAGTAGCCATATTGCTTTGTATAGCCATGTTTATTTTTATAATATTTATAATTGTTTATATAATCCATAAATTCATAAAATGGCTACGTTCAAATTGGAAACTAGCATCTCAAGATGCAGTTGAAGAACTAAAAAGGAGGTCAAAGAAAAGATTAATATGAAAATAGAAGTTGAAGTTAAAGAGATAGATAATGGTTGGCTTATTGAAGATAATTATTATGGAGAACAAAAGTTCTTTAAAAATTGGAAAGATGTATCAGCAGAAGCGAAGAAAAGATTTACTAGATATGGAAGGGATGAGGCCCAGTATAAATAAAAGATGATGGAGTCGGATGCGAAGCATACCGTTAACCTTCAGCGTAGTGGACGACAAAGTCGACAAGGATTGAAAGGTGGTAAATAAATGGTAAGAAAAAATAAAATGGAATTGGGAGAGAAAATATTCTTAGGTATATTAGTTGGGGTAGTTATAGCTACAATTATGTTTACGTTTACATTATTTGGTAGAGACGCAGTTGATATAGCTTTAGACCAAGAAACAGGAGATGATATATGTCGACAGTTAACTGGAAATTCTACAGCTGTAGCTTCAGTTGAATTTAAGAAAATTTATGATGGGAAGTTAATATGTACAATCCCAAGTTACGATTCAACTCAAAATATAATCGTTAAGAGTAACGACGAATAAATAAACTTACCCTGGACATTTCAGAAAAGTGATTGTAAAGGGTAAAATTAAAATTATAATGAAAATTTTTATATCAATGCCACCGCTAGATAGATTTATAGGGACAGCTACAGCTCAAGTATCTCAAAATCGTCAGTACCAGGAGTTCCAAACCCATTCAACAATTTATCCAATTCTTCTAGCTTCAGCTGCAACATTACTGAAGTCAAAAGGTTACGACGTGGGTTGGGACGATGCTATTACAAAGAGGGAAAAATATTCTGATTGGGTTAAAAAGATATGTAAAGCTCGACCAGATATAATTGCAATTGAGAGCAAGACTCCTGTAATAAAGATGCACTGGGAAATTATAAAGGATATTAAAGCAGCTAGTCCTAATACTAAAATTGTGTTAATGGGTGATCACGTTACTGCTTTACCTAAGGAGAGTTTAGATAATGGTGCTGATTATGTCATCGAAGGAGGTGACTATGATATTTTATTATTGAATCTTTTAGAGAAGATTAAAGGTAAGCCGATTACTAAGTTTGAGTCGCTTGATGATTTGCCTTTTGTTGATAGGGATTTCACTTGCTGGAAAGATTACTTAAATAATGGTAATTTCAAATTTATGCCCGCTATGTATATTCACAGTGCTCGTGATTGTTGGTACTCAAAATGCAGATTCTGTTCTTGGGGTTCTTTATTCCCATCTTGTAATTTTAGAACTCGAAGTCCTGAAAATGTAATTGAAGAAATAAAAATTTTAGTTGACAAATACTCTATAAAAGAGGTGTTTGATGACAGTGGTACTTTTAATAAAAACCCTTGGCTAAAAAGATTTTGTGAGTTAATGATTGAGACCGGATTAAATAAAAAAATTAAGATCTCATGCAATGCTCGGTTTGGAATATTAACACAAGAAGATTATAAGAGAATGAAAGCTGCTAATTTTCGGCTACTATTATTTGGGCTTGAATCAGCTAATCAAGGAATTTTGGATAATATAAATAAAGGTGTAAAAGTTTCACAAATAGAAGAAGGATGTAGATGGGCAAGTGAAGCAGGGCTTAACCCTCATATAACAATTATGACTGGGATGATAGGTGAAACTAAAGAGACAGTAGAGGAAACCTTAGCATTTGTAAAGAAGTTAATCTCTAAAAATCATATTTCAACGTTACAAAGTACCTTTGCCGTGATTTATCCAAATGTTCCAGCGTACAAAGAATGTTTAGAAAAAGGGTTACTCCTTGTTGAAGATGGAGATTGGGAGAAGTTTAATATGAGAAACTTAATAGTTAAGACAGGATTGACCGAAGAAGAGACCAAGGATTATGTTTCTAAGTTCTATCGCCTTAGTTTTTCTCCTAAGTTTATTTTACATAAGTTTTTATCTATAAAGTGTAAAGAAGATTTATTCTATCTTTTTCGAGCTGCGAAAAGTATATTAACTAAACATTTACCCGACTTTCGATAAGATGCCATATAAAGATAAGGAGAAAAGGATACAGTATTTAAAAGAGTATCGTTTAAAGAATAAAGATAATCTAAAAGAAAAAAGAGAGATTTATGTAGAGAAAAACAAAAAGAGCATAAAAGAGAAAGCAAAAATTTATAACAAAAAGAATAAAGATAATCTAAAAGAAAAAAGAAAAATATATTGGGAAGAAAATAAAGATGATATAAACTCTAAACAAAGAAAAAAATATAGTGAAAATAAACATAAAATTTCGAAACAAAGAAAAGATAATAGAAGAAAAAATGGTGATAAAATAAGGGCAGCAGACAGAGAATATAAAAAGAAAAATAAATCTAAGTTTAAGATTAAAGCAGAAAAATTTTATAAGAAAAACAGGGAGAAAATATTAAAACATAAAAAGAAATATTATCAAGAAAATATAGAAAAAATATTAACCTATAAGGAAAAATATCGGAAAAAATATAGAGAAAATCATATGGATAATATTTGTGCATGGTGCTGGAATCCTTCTGTAACTAAATTTTGTTCCCCTGAGTGTTGGAAACATTATAATCATGGAGAGAGAAGTCCCTTGTGGAATGGAGGACCAAAACTTTATCCTGATATATGGAATGAAAAATTTAGGAAGGCTATTAGAGACAGAGATAATAATATTTGTATGAGATGTAGAAAACCAAGGGAAATTTTAAATAGAGCTTTAGCCGTGCATCATATTGATGGTAATCCTTGGAATACATGTGTTGAAAATTGTATATCCCTTTGTAATTCATGTCACACCATTGTGGGAAAGAGTGATAAAAAAATAGAAACATTTAAACCTTTATTTGAGAATATGCTAAATAAATTGTATGGATATAAATATGAGTAATCCTCTCGTAAGTGTTGTTGTTACCACAAAGGATGAAGCAAAAAACATAAATACATGCCTTGCATCTATAGAAAACCAAACTTATAAAAACAAAGAAATAATTGTAGTTGATAATAATAGCACCGATTTAACAAAAAAATTAGCCAAAGCATACACTGACCATATATATAATAAAGGGCCTGAACGCTCTCAACAAAGAAACTATGGACTTTTAGAAAAATCAAAAGGAGATTACCTCTTATATTTAGATGCAGATATGATTTTAGAAAAAAACCTTTTAGAAGAAAGTATAAAACAAATTCAACAAGTAAAGGCAGATGCCCTTCATATCCCAGAAAGAATTTTAGGAGAAAGTTTTTTTTCAAGAGTAAGAAACTATGAGCGATCATTTTATAATGGTACTGTAATCGACGGAGCAAGGCTCTTTACCAAAGAAGCTTTTATAAAAACAGGTGGCTTTAATAAAGAGGTAGTTGGGCAAGAAGATTGGGAGATGGATTTACAGATAAAAAAAAGTGGAGGAATTATTCATCTTTTAAAAAACACTTGGATAAATCATAATGAAGCTGAGTTTAATCTAAAAAAATATCTCGACAAGAAGTCATACTACTCAAATACATTTGATATTTACAAAGAAAAATGGAAAGGGAACTTAGATGTAAAAAAACAGTTGAGTCCTTATTACCGCTTCGTTCAAGTTTTCACAGAGCAAGGAAAGTGGAAAAAAATTATAGCTCATCCTATATTGTTTATGGGATTAATATATCTTCGCTTCCGCGTCGGTATCCGCTATCTAAGGAGAAACAAAAATGCAGCCTAACACCTACCTAATAATAATCCTAGTAATCATAGCAGCAGAATTTCTAGTTTCACTAACAGTCTCCCTCTTAGACTACAATTACAAAAAAACTCCGACAGGTAAACAGACTATAAAGAAAGACTATACCAAAGCAAAAAATTATCTAAGAACAAATATTAAATTCGGAATAACAAAGGCTATAGTAGACACAGCCACCCTTCTAGCAATAATATTAACAGGAGTTTTTAATACCTTAGATATAGCCCTAAGGTCTTTAGCTCAAGGACCAGTCATAACAGGGCTACTCTTCTTCGCAACTATAGGAGTTGCAGCTTTCATAATAGATATTCCATTCTCTATATATAAAACCTTCTATATTGAGAAGAAGTATGGGTTTAATAAAACCACTAAGAATACATTCCTTTTAGACTTAATTAAAAGTATTTTAGGTTACGCCCTCATAGGAGCAGTTGGCCTCTCCATCATCCTACTCTTCTTCGAGAAGGCGGGAAACTTGGCATGGCTCTATTGTTGGATTGCCATAACAGTTATTCAGGTATTCACAATGTTTATCTATCCAGTTTTTATACTCCCTATATCAAACAAGCTTAAGATTCTCCAGGACGGACCATTAAAAGAAGCAATTCAAAATTATCTTGAAGCTAACGATGTTAATATTAAAATGAATAATATCCGGATTATGGACAGTTCACGTAGAACAAATAAGTCTAATGCATTCTTGGCAGGATTCGGGAAAAATAAAAGACTAGTTTTATCAGATACATTATTAAAGAATCATACTCAAGATGAAATATTAGCAGTAGTTGCTCATGAAGTTGGACATCTTAAGATGAACCATTTACCAAAGAAGTTGACATTGTATTCTATTGAAACATTTCTAATGATGTTAATCTTATCTTTTGTAATTAGAGGTAACAACTTCTTCTTAGCCTTCGGAGTCGAGAACATATCAGTTTATATTGGGTTGATGTTGTTTGGAATAATATATACTCCAATATCATTTTTCTTTTCAACGCTTACCAATCAGCTCTCAAGAAAATATGAATACGCTGCAGACCATTACGCAGCCGAAACCACAACCCCAGAGGCAATGGCTTCGGCACTCGACAGGCTTGGCTCCCACAACCTGACTAACCCAACTCCACATCCATTGAACGTGTTTCTGAATTATTCTCATCCTCCAGTTAAAGATAGAATAGAGAGGTTGAAATGAAATACAGAAATAATCTTAAGCAGCGCCTGAGTGCCAGACATTACGCCTGTGCTGAAGCCACAGATTACACCGACAAGAAAATCCTCGACCTTGGATGTGGAAACGGAGCGTTCGAGTTTTTAGTTGCTCATAAAGCTAAAGAGATAGTTGGAGTTGAAGTTAAAGATGAAGATTTATTTGTAGCTAAAAAAGAATGTAAAGCTCTTAGTAATGTTAATTTTGTTGAGGCCAATATTATTGAAGACGGTTTCCCAGAAACTTCCTGTGATGTCGTTACTATGTTTGATGTTATAGAACATATCCCAAAAGGCACTGAGTCATTTGTTTTAAATAGGATAAATAAAATGTTAAAACCTCAAGGACAAGTTATTATATCAACTCCATTAGAAAATAAAACAAAATTCTTTGACCCAGCCTGGTATCTTAAACCTCGACACAGACATTATACAAAAGAGCAGTTGGCTGAGTTATTAATAGGGGCTGGGTTTGAAGTTGAAAAAATTTATACTCGTGGTGAATTTTTTGAAATGGCCAGTATGTTTTTGTTTTATCCTTTCAAATGGTTGTTTCATTTAGAGATTCCATTTAAGAAGTGGTGGGATAAAAAGCGTTCCGAAGAATATAAAAAAGATGATGGATATGTTACTTTATTTATGGTTGCTAGAAAACTTAAATGCAACTCAAAAAAATAGATTGATGTGGCTAGTCGTGTATTTTTTATCTGAAAAATAAATCCTCTGCGCCGTGCGAAATTTTAGATCCGAACCGCAGAGGAAAGGAAACTTAGACCTTCACCGTCGGTGTTTCCAAGCTTATATATATAAGTGCAATAGGGTATTTAAAGGTTTCGTTGTTACTAATGAGTAGTAATTTTAGAATTTTTAGTCATTTTTACCTATATCTACATAGACCCAGATTAACGCAATCTATTTAAATAGAAAATAACTAGTAGTATTAGGAGGATTATAAATAATTAAACAAACATGATAAGCAGATTAATAGGTGGCTTCGTAGCAATTCTTTTGGGTGTGTCTTTAATCGGACCAATCGCACAAGAAATTAATACGGTAGCAGCATCAGATGGTACTGGTGCCTTATATAATAGTACTTCTTGGGGAGCAACTGTTCTTAACTTAGTTCCAGGGTTCTTTGCCTTAGGAATTTTAGGTATCGGAATTGCTGTAACTTACGGTAGTCTAAGAGATGCGGGTGTTGTTTAAAATTAAACAAACATGATAAGTAGATTAATTGGTGGTTTCGTAGCAATTCTTGTAGGTGTTTCATTGATTGGCCCTGTGGCTAATGAAGTTGAAGCAGCAGCAACAACTGGTGGATACTTGGACAATGTTACCTCTTGGGGTGCAACTGTTCTTAAGTTGGTTCCAGGTTTCTTTGCATTAGGAATTTTAGGTATCGGAATTGCTGTTACTTACGGCTCTTTAAGAGATGCTGGTGTTGTTTAAGAATAGATTTTAACGATGATAAGCAGATTAATTGGTGGTTTCGTAGCAATTCTTTTGGGTGTATCCTTAATTGGACCAATCGCACAAGAGGTTAACACGGCAGCATCAGCAACGTCGAATCTTACTTTAAACACTAGTTGGGGAGCAACAGTTTTGAAACTAGTTCCAGGGTTCTTTGCCTTAGGAATTTTAGGTATCGGAATTGCTGTAACTTACGGTTCTTTAAGAGACGCAGGAGTTGTATAAGTCCATGAGACTTATTCTATCTAGGGAGGCACGAAAGTGAATCCATTAGATAACTCCAAAAAAAATTTAGTTTTTATAAGCGGAGCATTAACGTGCTTCGTTTTTCTTTTTCTTTTTTCTATCCCGGTTGCGTCAGCTATAACCTGGAACATAGACCATACAACGGTCATATCTAATTCTACAGAATTTTGGATAACTAGTATTGGCTCTCTCGGTGATGTTAATACGTCACATTTTATAGATGGGGCTTTTACTCTTTCTATAAATACTAGTTGGTTAGATTCATTTGGAGGCGGAATCTGGTTAGTCCTCGACGGTAGCAATGCCAACCAAGATATAAATATTTCTCCATATAATTTAGATGTTAATAATATAACTACTTATGGAGAATTTTTACAAGGAAATTACTCAATACATACATTAAGTACGGATGGGAAAACTATTGACGATGCTTTTTGTATTGAGATGCCAAGCCCAGATGGAAGCAAACATTGTAAGTTAGTAATTCAGCCTGGAGGAAGTGGGCAAGCATCTATTATTAGAAGAAGTTTTGCTATTACTAATGATGCTGTTTGTACGGGAGAGAATGCAACTAACATGCAATGTTACGCAGACATAGGAAGCTTTACTTGGAACATTGATTTTAATACTTCAATTTCTGGAGCAGACTTAGCGGTGTTAGATGACTTTGAAGTTATCGGAGAAATTTGGCTAAGAAACACAGCAGGGCAATCTCGTTTTTTTACAAGGATTTTAGATTTAGGTGACGAGTTACATGAAAATATTTTTTATAACGATGCTAACTTATCTATTGTAGGTGGTGCTTTAAATATTAACGACACAATAAATCAAACATTGGTCATTAATTTAGATAGAACTGAGACCATCCTACCTGTCAAAAGTGATTCAATAACTCTAAACACTGGGACAGATTTAAACCCTGCTATTAATCATATAACTTATCAAGGTATAGACAATCCAATTTTAACAATAGATACATCAGAGCCGTCAGTACCTCATGCAGAAATAGCAGTCGTCTACGTCGGAGCAAATACTAATAACATTTATCTATTTGAAAATACAATATCACATAACGAAAAATTCATAGACCAAGTATATGATACCTTCGCAGACTTGGGAGCAATATATAAAACAAGGTTAAACCAATTAGTATCTTCAACTCAATTAAATATTTCAGGTGGAGTAGTCAGAATAAGAATGCACGAACACACTTATACAAACGATTTAGTTTCAACTGAAGGATTCTTTTATATTAATAACGTCGGTGAGTTTATTGAGTGTGTAGATAATACTTGCTTAACAGATTATGCAGACGATTCAAGCATAAGCAATAATAAATATTATTCTCTAGTATGGGGAGTTGTTCCAGTAGGTGGTGATAATCAGAGATTGATGGTTATCCTTCAAGGTGATCCTGGGGCTGGAAGAGAATATAAAACCGCGATAAAGGCTGAAGAGGATAGTTTTTCTCAAGTAAACTTCTTTCCGAGCAATACTGATTTTAAGGGAGCATTTATCCCAGTTGCAAGAACTATACATAAAAGAACTGGTAACAATGATTTTGTAGTTTTCCCTACAAATGGTGAGTTGTTTCAAGACCTAAGAGGGAAAGCTACAGTTGCAAGCGGAGGTGTTCCAAGCCCTCCAATAACCGACCATGATATGTTAGATAATTTAGGGTTTAATGTTTCAGGTCATATTGGATTTTTTGCGACTAGCGGAGAGACCCCTATGCAAGGAAATACGAACTCTACTGAATTCAATTCTACTTATGATTGGGTTAATGCAAACGTTATTTCGACACCTATTATAACATCACCAACAGGGACAATTAATTATGGGGCTACCAATTTAAATGGGAGTGGAGATATAACTGCGACAAGATTATTAGTTGGAACTTCTGAAAATGACATTATCACTTCTTCTGGAGGGGTCAGTATTTTTACCGACAGATTAATTAGGTTAAGAGTATCCGAAGAGGATGAAGTAGTCTGGAATGGAACTACATTTTATCAAGATACATTTTCAGGATTAGCAGATTTAGGAAAAGTGGGAAATCTCTGGGACACTTTATATATAAATAGAATACTTGTGGAGGGGGTTACTACTGAGTTTATCAAACTTGATGGGACTGCTCTCACTATTGGTTCTGCTAATTCAGTTGTGTTTGAAGTAGATGATGATACGAGTGTAACTTTTGATGGGAGTAATTTATACTCCGATGATTTGTCTGTTGGTTTAGGTTCAATAATAAATCCTTGGTCAAGTCTCCATATTAATACAATCGCAAATATCGGTGGGACTACTAACATCGGAGGTCAAACAACCATAACTGGAGTTCCAACAAGCACTGCTTACAATGGGGCGACCTTAATAATTAATCCTTCAACTGGGATGGCGGTTAATAATCTTCTTCAGAGTTGGAGTGTTGGTAATAGTTTAGTTACAAGTCTTGACGTGGAAGGTGATTTCGCAACCTCAGGAACTGGAAGATTTGGAGATACAGTTAATATTCTTGGCAGACCTTTGACTGATGCGAAAACAGTATACACCACTACAAGCACACCAGGATTTAGTACACTTCTTACTTTTCCAAGTGATGCAGATGATGAAACAAATTTACATACTGGCGATATTGTATGGACTAATCCAGATGGTATAAGACAAGTTGCAGGACTTGCTTTTTTTAACCCTGGCTCGTCGGATTTTTTCGTATCAGATGCGCTTTATGGTTTTAATTATGGTTTTAATATTCCTAATGATGCGACTATTTTGGGTATTCAAGTTAAAATACAACACAATGCTGATGGTGATAGTGAAGCTGAGGATGTTATAGTTCGACTTACTAAAGATGGTGTAAACGGTGTTGGGAACAATTATGCAATCGTAGGTGTTGAATGGACAGATGGAATAGCAGACATTACTTATGGAACAGGACAAACTGATTTATGGGGAACTACTTGGACACCTCAAGAAATTAGGGATACAGATTTCGGAGCTTATATTGTTGTAAAAGAAAAAGCAGGTGAAGGGAGGGATGTCGAAATCCATGAGATGCAAATAGTTGTTTATTATAGGAGGGGAACAACACAAACCAGAAGTACAGGAATTTATTTTAGTGATGGAAGTTATAGAATTTCAAATGAAAGTGATTTGAGTTCAGACCTAGATTATGTTTTAACAAAAGAGGGAGTCCATATGTTTGGAGGGAGAACTACAAGCTATGGTTTTAATTCTAGCGTTGCAGAGTTCGATGGGGATGTAACTATCAATGGTAGTGTCTATACGTTCTCTCCGACAGATGAAAACTATACTGAAATGACTAGGGGGAACCTACTGCCTTCTCCGAGTGAAGTTTTAGATGAGTTGGGACATCTTAATCTGAATAACATGTTTGAAAAAGAATGGGTAACCGATACAAGTTATCCTTATACTAAAGAGAATTGTTGGGAGGGAAGAGATTGTTTTAATGAAACAGATTTTGACAGGCCAGTTTATACAAACAAGACAGACCCATTCCAGGTTGGGTTTAACAACAGAATAATCCTGGTAGAGCTTTTTAAAAATATGAATCTACAAGATAACTATACTACATTTGAAACTGGTGTGATTGCAGAAGAATATATTACAAATACAACTAAGGATAAAAATAGCTTACAGAAGATTTCAGAACTCCTAGATAACATACCAGCCGATGAAGACCTATTAACCGAGGAAGGTAAACTGTCTGACTACGCATTGTTTGATTTTGAACATACTGACAAAGGAAGCTATCTGATGAATGCAGTAACTCATTATAACAGATTGTGGTTAATAATATTATCAAGAGAAGTTAGGGAAAACAGGGAGAGGATTAATACCTTGGAAGCAGAGAATCAATTATTGAAAGATAGGACTGATGAACTTTGCATAATCAAACCAAATCTAAGTTGGTGTTCGCCTTAACTGAAGTATAAGAATAAAAAAAATGGAAATAAAAACATTAATAATATTAGCTTTTATGATAATATCAGTGGCAACGGCAACTGCTTATGAATGCCAAGACAACATGCCATATTGGAACTCACCATGTGAGGTGATTACCCCAGTATTTAATGCTAGTGTTGGGTGTAGTGCATCTGTATTAAATATTAATGACTCTAATTTTAACCAGAGTGTTGTCTTGACTCCCGTAGGAGATGGGACAAACAACTTTACATTTAATAATACTGTCATTGCTACTTATAGTATTACAGTTTCATGTAACAATTATTCTGCTACAATTAACCTTAATATGGGGACAGAAGAAGAGGAGCCAGGATTTAATTTATGGCTAGTTCTTTTTATCATATTTTTTACACTTATAATTATTGGGCTTTATAAGAGAAGTTATGTGCTTACATTTATATCTGGGACGTTGCCTCTTTTAATGGGGGTTTATATTTTTAGGGAAGGTATTACCATTTATGATGTGACATATTGGTGGGTATATCCTTTGGCTTGGATATTTATAGGGATGGGAATTCTTATCACTATAGTTTCAAGTATTAAATTTATGGCGGTTAATGAGTATGGAAATAATGATGATGACGAAGAAGGGGGTGATTTTTAAATGATAGGAACAATATCTTTAATAATAATTGTAATGTGGGCTTTATTTATATTTGGGGTTTCAAAGGAACATGATATATTAATTTTCCTTGCAGGTTGCGGTCTTCTTTTGATGTCTGTTTATATAATGGTGAATGGGCTAGAGGGAATAAATAATTTTGTAACTAGAGGTTTAGCTTTTATTCAAATAGGAGTTGGGACATTAGCTATTTTAACACCAGTAATAAACTTAGGTTTACACGATGATGATTAATATAAACAAAAGAATCAAACAAAAGAATAACCCAACGGGGTGGACGGCTTCGTCGGCAAACGGCTATGCCATAAATAATCACAATTATTTATTGAAAGGAGGATTTTTAAAAAGTGGCTGAGGAATATACAGAAGAATATAGCGAACCTACACAGGAGATGTTAGATCAAGCTGAGGATATAGAAGATGATATGGTAATGGAGTCTATGGAAAAACAGCAAGAGTGGGGAGAAGATTTAACACCTGCTTATGAAAAGAAGGATGATTTATTTTCTCTTTTCTGGAAGATGGTTAATAAAGCTGATTCCAGTAAGATAGCAAATCTTAGTAAACAGGAATTAGGTATGTTGAGTTTGCCAGTTAGAGATTGTCAAAAGATTGCATTATTGGCTAACACTCTTGGGCATAAGGGATTCGCGAAATTCTTTTTAGCGCAGGCAGAGATAATTTCAAGTACTTCATTAAGTAAGGGAGGATTCTTACCTCAAATTGTTGTTACTTCTAGAAGAGTAAAGGCAAAAGATGAGAATCATGAATTACCAGAAGCGCTTAAACAGCCACCTAAGAAAAAACGAAAGATTTTCTAATGGAAAGTGAAAATATAGGAAATGAAAAGATTATTGAGAGGGGTAGTTTAGTCTCAAATGAGACTAAACATATACCTTTAAATAAGATTCAGAGGTTAAAAAAGGAATTAATCATTTTAAAGAGTCAGGACAAAAAAACAAAGAGAGGGAAGAAGGTTCCGAAGAAGCTTAAGATGCTTATGAAGAAGAAGAAAAAGAAGTCTGGATATGTCGTCGTTCAGTATTTGACTACAGATTATGAGATAAAGTTTAAGTTTTGTAAGATAGTTAGTGGTAATTTAGTGGTAATCGATAACAAGGTTCATAAACTTAACCCAGATAAGATTTGGAGGTTAGGTAAGGAATCTTGCTATATACTTCGTGAGATAGATAGACATCCAGTGTCTAACGATGATTATGAAGCGGTTAGGGAGAGAGGAGATGATACAGATGCTGACGTTCCTTTAATAAAGGCTGTTCTTGGGGCTGTTCAAAAGAGTAAAACTTCCGCTGAGACAAACAAAAACACTACAATAATCATAGGAGTTATTGTAGCAGTTGTTATTGCGGCGATTCTCTTTATGAAATAATATGGCAGAATTACTTACAGTTAAGCTAAAAGAGAAGGGGGCAAATGGTCCAGGTAGTATTCATTATAAGAATACATTGGATTTCAAAAACCCATCTAATTTAGCACTTCTTTTCTCTGACTTAGAACTTCATGGAGCAAATATAGTGAAAGCTTATGAAAAGTTTAAGAAAGATAGAGGAGATACGACTGGGTTCTGGGAATAGAATAGATAGATTATTATTTTTAATATATGGGGAATCGCCCCATATATTTTTATTTATATTTAGTATAGTAGTATAACATAATGGAGTTACCAGTAGCACTCGTTTACTACATAAATGTATAACTACTACTCTTTAGTAGTACCGAAACATTTATAAAGAGAAGATACTACTAGTATTTATATATTATGATACTATGTAGGGTAGAGTGTATAAAATATATAAATTATCAATAATGATATTTAATTTAAAAATCAAAAAGATGAAAGGAGGTTTAAAATAAATGGAAAAAACATTTAGAAAAATGACGACAGGTTTTTTAAGCCTATTATTAATGAGTATGATGTTTGTTACAGCAGGAGTAGGAGTTACTCCTTTTATAAGTGATAATGAAGCTAATGTAGCAGTAATCTATGGTGCGAATGCAGCGGCTACAGATTCTACAGCAGCAGATACTCTGGTGAATAGTTTAGCAGATGGTATTATTACACAGGAAGAGCTTGATAGAATTTTATCTAGTGGTGTGACTGAAAATAAGGTAAAGCTTGGTTCAAGTTTGAGTGATATCTTTAGTAGGCCATTAACTGATAATAAGATTGATTCATTATTCGATGGAAAGATAAGTTGGGATAATGGAGAAGACACCAAAAGATATAATGTTCATGAAGAGATTATAGTGGGAGACATTAACATAAAGACTTCTTTAGATGATAATGATTTCAAAGAAGTTGTTCTTACTAACAACGAAGGTTTAGAATATAGATATGTTTTTGAGGACGCTTTCGACACTGAGGGTTTATTGGGGGATGAAGACGCAGACCCTTTAGAGGTAATTATTCTTGGCGAAGAGTATCTTATAGAAGAAGTTGATGGAGATACTATCACTGTGACTCAGGCTGAAAAGAAAATTCTTATAGGTGGAGAAAGTATCACTTTTGAAGGGACTACTCTTACTATAGATGGAGTCTATGAAGAAGGAGTAATTATCAATGGAGTATTAGTTAAAAATGGTAGAAGAAAAACTATTAATGGAGTTGAAGTTAAAATAGAAGATATATTTTATACAAATTCAGATACTTCAAGTACAGTTAGTCTTTACTATGGTGGAGAAATCTCTAAGGAATATTCTGATGGAGATGGATTCATTGGAGAAGATGACGATGACCCAGAGTGGGTTTGGAGCATTAGTGATATTACTAGTGATGACGGAGGATATATTGGAGTAAGATATAACTTAAGACAAGTTGATGAAGATGATGACGTTGTTTACGAAGGAGAGGAATATACTTTCCCTAATGATTTCGCAACGGTTAGCTTCGATAGCTTAACAGATGTTGATTATCACGAGTATGAAGTTTCTTTTGAGAAGGTAGAATTGTATGTTAAACATAGTCCTGGAAAGAATGGAGTGCATTCTACAAAAAGGTCAGTTGTAGTTATTAAAGGAGATAATGATGATTCGTTTGAACTAAAGGATGGCGTTGAGACAGATACTTTGTATTTAGTCAAAGATGGCACAAAAGTAGCAGTTTATTATATGGATATAGAAGAAGACTTCTCTACAGGTAAGCCTGTGGAATATATGGTTATGCAATCAGCAGCAAGTACAACATTAACAGATGCATTAACAGAAGCTCAAGGTGTTCTTGATACAACAGAAGCAGCTTTAACAGCAGCTCAAGATATTTTCTCGGCTGAAGAGGTAGATTTAATAGCAGCTCAAGATGTCCTTGATACAGCCAGTACAGCAGCGACTACAGCTCAAGATGTTCTTGACACGGCAGAAGCAGCTTTAACAGCAGCTCAAGGTTTTCTTAATACAGCAGAAACAGATGCAACAGAAGCAGACGATGCTTATGTAAGTGCATTAATAGCTTGGGGAGCAGCATATGATACATATGAGTTATCTCCAACAGAGGAGAATCTTAATGTATTAGAAGAAAACTGGGATATATTAGTATTAGCAGAAGCTGATTTAATAAATGCAGAAGCAGCTTTAACAGCAGCTCAAGATGTTCTTGACACGGCAGAAGCAGCTTTAACAGCAGCTCAAGATGTTCTTGACACGGCAGAAGCAGCTTTAACAGCAGCTCAAGATGTTCTTGACACGGCAGAAGCAGATTTAACAGCAGCTCAAGATGTTCTTGACACGGCAGAAGCAGCTTTAACAGCAGCTCAAACTGTAGTAGATGGTGCGGCAGAGGCAGTAGCATCAGTAATAGATTTTGATACTATTATTGCGACTTTAATTGCAGATGATACTGAATTTAAAGTTGGAATAACAGGTGATGAAAATATTACCTTAACTATTGATAACATTGAAATCTCGTTAGGAGACAACTTTGCATATCTAGGCAGCGAAGAAGAAGATGTAGAATCGAATGATGTAATTGTTAGTGGGGAACCTATCGGTAAAGAGGATAATGACGTAATGGATTATTATGGTACAATCATAGAGAGTCCAGAGGACAACGCGGATGATGACAAAGTTATACTTAGAATTCCTAGTAAACAAGTATATGCTGAGATTTCTGTATTAGGTAGTGAAGAAGATTTAGATGGTATTGTGGTTAATAACCCTACACCAGCTGAGTTGAACATTACTAAAATTACTGACACATCTATAGCAACAGCAGCAGGTAAAAACATTATCGTTGTTGGAGGAAGTTGTATTAATACGATGGCAGAAACTTTGTTAGGTGGGAAATACTGCGGTGCAGAATTTACGGCACAGACAGGAGTTGTTGCTGGTAAAGTATTAATTCAAACGTTCAGTAGAGGTGACGGTACAGTTGCAACATTAGTTGCAGGATACAATGGCGCAGATACTATGCGTGGAGTTACTTACCTATTGAATAACAATGTTAATATCGCGGTTGGCAAAAAGATTATTATTTAGAGATAATAACAATTTGATTTCTTATTATTAAGCGACCGGGGAAACCCGGTTGACTTATATTTTATTTTTATATAGTTTTAACTATATTAGATTAACGATTGTGAAGCAATGGCTAATCTAATATCTTTGATATTATGATTAACGCAATCTATTTAAATAGGAGTTTGTTACTACTAGTAGGATGAAGGATATATTAGTTAGTAAAAAAAATAATACTTCTTATAGTCTCGACGATACCGTAGAGGTTAAAATCTTCCAAAACAAAAACAATAAGCAATTTAATCTACCAGTTCTTAAAAGAAATACATCACCTCAAATTATTAAGGATATTCTTGAGAATAAAAATATTATTGGGTTAGAGTTTAAAATAACAAATATCATATTTAAAAATAAAATGAAAGGAGGTAGAAAATTATGAAAATAGAACAAGCAGAAGCATTAAAAGTAAAAATATTAGAGAGAAGAAAATACCTTAAATCAGTAAATATACCATCAATATATTCTAAAGTTAATTTATATGGAGGAATGCAATCTAGAGTTGGAAGACAAGCGGATAGAATTTTTAGAGGGAAAGTTAAAAAGCAGAGAATAAATATCGAGAAAAATCTTAATACTGTAGATAACTATCTTAGGAATTTAAACGTATATAAAAATAGGCCAATAAGTGAAGGTGTTATTTCGACAATGAGCGCACCAATTGCTCCTAATATTATATTACCACCAAAACCTAAAAAAGGAAGAGCAGTTAGAAGAAATATAGGAACGAGGAAATAATTATTAATTAAGTATGGCAACCATTCAAGAAGCACGGTCACAAGTTGAAACCGGAAGAGAACAGGCAGCCGTAGCTCAAAGGGGTATTCAAGCTAGGCAGGCAGCTTTACCTGAAACTATGACTCAAAGAGCGTTAAGAGTAATTGGGGGCATAGCTGGAGTTAAAACTAGAAGAGCTGTACAATCTGAGAGAGAGAGATTAGGTGGTCAGGCAGCTGAAGTAGAAAAATTTCAGCATCAACTTGGAGAATTTGAAGCGCAGGTGTCACAGGCTGAACAGGCTGCAACTTCCGGTCCATCATCCAATGCAGCTCGAGATGCAGCCGAATGGGCACAGGCAGAATCGATGATAGCAAGGGGTAAAAGATATGACCCTAAGTCTAGAGTAGGTGTAAAAATAAGGAAGATACAAGAGGGTAGAGAAATGGCAAAAGAGTTTCAACATAGGAAAATAGCAAAAGATTTAGAAGCTGTAGGCTTTACCCCTCAATGGTCAGGTGGAGAAATTCTAAATGTTTATGACCCATACCAAGGTAAACGTGTCAATTTAAGTAAACTTACTACCCACCTAAAACAATATGAAGCTCCAGAGATTAAATATAAAGATGTGTTTACAGGGGAGATAACATCTGCTGACTCGTCGTCAGCACGAGCTGGTCAGTTTCCCGTGGTAGTAGGTCCAGGAGGTAGGGAGTTAACTTTTCAAAAAGATATAAAACAACTTACAGGACTATCTGCACTACGTCCAGACATAGCAGGAGTCACCGGTATAACAAAATCTCCTCCTAAATATATCCAAGATGTCCATCTTCCCATTCCTATAATTAAAACATATGACCCAATGAGACCTGAATTTGGGACAAGAGTTGATTATGGACAACTTGATTCTGATATAGCCCCAGAACGTGGTGCACCTGGTTCAGCTGTTTGGTTGGGGGGAAAGGCTGGATTAGTTATTAGTGAGCTAGGAAGAAGAACTAGTGAAGGTTTTAGAAAAATAAAGAGTGGGATAAAAGAAGGAGTTGTAGTCCCAATTAGCGAGACACCGGTAATTACAGGTATTAAAGAGTTTGTATCTAAACCACTACCTGGGGATATGTATATTAAAGGAATAAGTGATGTAGCCGGCGTAGGTCTATCTAAGATAAAAGATGTCACCTCAGGATTAGAAACACTAAGAGAACAACGTCCGACTAGTGCTGCTGAGTGGATAGGAAAAGGAGTAGATGTTTATAAGGAGAAAATTGTAGAGCCATTAAGTGAAACTCGTATTGGAGATGTTGCAAGAGCGAAACTTCTTATAGAGAAGAAATCTGGGTTACTAGAAGATATAACTGAAAAAATAAGTGACCCAAACATAACGCAAGAAGAACTTGATAACCAAATAACTCAATATAAAGCATTAGGTGGGCAGGTTGAAATAGTTGAAGTTACAGACAATGGAGACACAAGGGAAGAATATAAGTTTACAGAACCAACTGTAAGAGTTGGTTTGCCAGGACAAATTAGAGATGAGCCTATAAGTAAATTTACTGATAAAGGTTTATATGGTTTTGGGAAGGAAATTTATTTAGGAGAAGTTGAAGAAGCTTTTACTGATATAGCTAGTACTAAAGTAGCAACCACTTTTATTGGCACTACTCCTGAAAGCGCAAAATGGATAGGTAAAGGTGTTCGTGGAGTAACAGGTTTTGCACCATATCTTTTACCAGGAGTGTTCGTAGGAGAGACTGGAGTGAAGCTAGCAGAAGCACAAGCATTGAAAGGTAAATTTGGAGGACCAACTTCTGCCTTAGATTATATAAAAGAACATCCTTTAGAAATAGGTTTAACTGCAGCTGTAGGTGTTGGTAGTTTATGGAAAGGCGCTAAGGGATGGATTCCTCGTAAAGGTATAATTGAGAAGGGTAGGATATCCCCGAAGGTTTATGCTAGAGCAGAGAAGGCTGCAATAGAAAGGAAGGCTACTCAATTTGGGATAACTCCAAAACAATATATAGCAAAGCAAGAAGCTGCTGCCGTGGCTAGACAAAGACTAGCAGGAGAACAAGCTAAGAAGGTTGAATGGTTTGGTAAGAGAACTACTGGAGTTGAAAAAACTGAAAGAACTGCGGCTAGAGCTGCGGAGAAGTTTGAGGTTTTCGGTGCCGGGGAAGGGGCAGGTTTAACTGGGAGATTACCATCAACTACTCAAGATGTTATTGAAGCTACCCCATGGAAAGCACTTAGTGGTGGGGTAGAAAAGACTGGAGTTGAAATCAGCTTTTTAGCAGATGACTTAGTTAGAGCTGGTGTATTTGAAACTAAAAAACAGGCTATAAAATCAATAAAGGATGCAGGAGTATTAGAGCAAGTTGTTAAAACTAGATTGCCACCTAAATATAATTTAATTAAAGGTAAGCTTGGAGAATTAAAAAGAACTGTCCCAGGTGGTCCAGTAAAAGGTTCTCCAGATATAGGAGTTCTTGAAGTTCCAACATATGGTATACATGTTACAGAAAAAACTGGAGATATAACTCGTGGTGCTATAATTAAATTTCAAGTTGGTGCTGGAGGTAGACCTACAGCGAAGACAATTACTTCTATAGTTGGTGATAAAAAATATACTAGACTTGTTTCATTCGGCCCACAAAGAGGACCAAGGCCGACTCAATTCTTTGAGAGCGGAGGAGTTAAACTTAAGAGAACAGAAATTCCTTTTGCTAGGAGACTTGGAGAAGAACAAATCATTAAAACTAAAACACTTGATATTAAGAAGATTAAGGATGTTCTTTCTGGAGAAGCAAAAATAATAAAAAGAGACGTTGCCTCAAGTTTTAGGGTAAAATATACAGACCCAACAAGAGTTTCTCCTGGGGAATTTATTGGTGAATTTGCTAGAGCTCCTCCTACCGCTAAAGAGTTCAAGTCGGCTTCTCCATTGTTCAAAGAAGCAAGTACTGATATAATAGTATATGGAAAGCCAAGAGGTGTTATAGATGTGAACGTAGCCAAAGGTAAAATTGCTGGCTATATTGAGAAACCTTATGTTAGAGTTGCACAGGGTATAAAAGATGAAGGACAACTTTTACGTATTGGCGCTATTAAGCCAGGAGATGATATAGGTAGAGTAATTGTCGGAGGAGGGAAGAAGAGTTCTAAAGCTTTCTTAAAGAAGTTATCTGCTCAAGCTCCAGCCCCAAGAGTGATGCCAAGTCTTATACCTAAGATTAGAGCTTCAACTGCACCAAAGATTTCACCACCAAAGATAGTTACCGATTTAATTAAACCTTCAATTGTATCTAGAACGGCTCCTTCGGCTTATGCCGGTACAGGATTATATGAGAGGACAGATACGGCTGGGGCTTTAGCTATAGCCGCACCTATAGCTATACTTGGGATAGCAGCGCCACTAGCATTGAGAGGTAGAGCCAGGGAAAAACAAAGAGTAGATTTGGATATCATTTCTGCTCAGATATTAAGACCAGCACTTAGACCTGCTCTTAAGCCAGCACTACAACCAGCTCTTAAGCCTGCTCTTCAACCGGCATTAAGACCTGCGCTTAAACCTGCTCTACAGCCTGTCATTAAGCTAGCACTTAGACCTGCGTTGAGGCCTGCTCTTAAGCCAGCACTACAACCAGCGTTGCAACCAGCGTTACAACCAGCTCTTAAACCTATGGTCCGTCCTGTCATGTCTAAATCGGCAAGACCAATTCCTAGGCCACCTAAGATAAAACCAATAGTTTTTAAGTTCCCGACGATAGATGATGAAGTTAAGAAAAGGAGAAGGATAGTAGTAAGACCTAGACTAAAAGCGAAACCTGGATATGAGGTTGAAGTCAAAAGGGGCGGTAAGTGGATAGACGAAACTCCATTCGCTCTATCAGAAGGTGAGGCATTAGCTTTAGGGAGAAGAGAAACAAAAGCTGGAGCTGCAGTTACCTTTAGATTAAAGAAGGTGAATGGAATTGAAGGAACACTTAATTTAGCACCTATAACTAGGGCTGAGCTTAAAGAGGAATATCGTGGAAAAATAGTTAAAGGTAAGGAGATTAAAGACCCATTAACATTTATACAAAAGAGGAAGGCAAGAATAGCTACGCAAGGAGAGTTCCTTGCGATTACAGCTAAGGGTATTAAAAAAAGAAAATTAAAAGCAGGAGACATAAAATGGATATGATATCATTCTCTATATTTAGTGATCCTCAGTCACAAATAGGGCCTCTACCTCATATTACTTGGGGTAGAGGAAAATTAATAGAGGTTATGATATGAACTCAATAAAGGAGTAAATTGAAATATTATGTTTAATTTAAGGAAATCAAAAAATGACTATTAACGCAACATATTTAAATAGAGAACTACTAGTAATTATAAAGATGGAGAATGAAAAATAAAATGCCATGTGGAAAGTACGAATCAAAAAAGCAAAAGGCTTTATGTTTTGCTACAAGGAACTGGACGGCATCGCCGACAGATGAATGGAAAAATTGGGATGATATTATTCATAAGGATTTAAAAGTTAAGGTTCAAACTGGGGAAATTAAATTGAAAAGGATAGGTCTGCGACCTAAACCGTTTCAAGTGAAAAGGAGGTAAAAGATGGAATATAATAAAAAGAAAATGATGAATAGATACGACGATCAAATGGAAGGTTACCCAGCTGGATATTACAGAATGACTTGCAATAAACCATGTAAAGGTAAAGTTAAAATGGATTATCATATGATGAATGACGGATATAAAATGCCAGGGAAGAAGCATATGGGCCCTGATGGTTACTGGGGAATTTGAACTAGTGTGTAATTAAATACATAGGGAGGCGGATGCGAAGCATACCGTTCACCCTTTCGTAGAAAAGGGAGGTAAAATATGGAATACAATAAAAAAAATAAGGAGTATAGTGATAGGGCTCAAAGAGCTGAAGCATGTTGTAAGATAGATGACTCTGTTTATGACAACATGAAGGTTAGAGGACCAGATGGTTATTGGGGAATACACCCTCATAATTAATAAATTATACAATTAAATACATACGGAGGTAAAATATGGAATATAAAAAAAATAAAGTAAATGGGTATAGAGAAGGATATAATTATCCAATAGGACACTATGGATTAGATATTTATAGTGAAGACAAAAATAGGAAAGTTTTAAAAGGGAATCCAAAGAAGAATATGAAGAATAATATTGAAGGTTCATTCTGGACACCATGCGATGAGAAAACAGAAGGGCGTCATAGTTTTTGTGACGGGGAATAATATTAAAAATAAAATGGAAAGAATAAAATATAATAAGAAAGAATTAAAAATAGGTACTCGTGTAGAGATGGAACACACGAAGTCTAAGAAAGTAGCGGAGAGAATAGCAAAAGACCATCTTAGGGAATTTCCTAAATATTACACGATGGGGTTGCTACCTATGGAGCTAAAACTTAAAATCAAACTGAAAGGGGGTAGAAATTAAATGTTAAATAAAATAGGCATAGGAAATAATAGACGTGGCCAAATGATGATGGTAGGAATCATGATATTAATTATGGTAGTCTTAATCTTTATAGCAACGCTTCCAGCAGTGAGTAATGTAATGGACGACGCCAGAGGATGTGATAGTTTGAATTGTGCAGGGTTCGTAGACCAATCTGCTAGTGGAGATGGTTGTTCTAATTTAAATAAATCTTATCTTCCAAATGGTAAAGATAATGCATTGACTTGCACTATCATGGATCTCTTTTTACCATTCCTAATATTAGGTGTGTTAATAGGATTAATCACAGCTTTGCTTCATGGTAGGTTAGCTCAAGATGCGCAACCTCAATACGGCGGATACCCAGGACAGTATTAACTATAGATAAAGATGGTAAGAAAAATATCTTTATCTATAGTTCTAACGTTAGTCTTGTTTCTATTAGTTGTACCAGGGGCACTGGCTATGACTATAGATAACGTTAAAGATTCTAAAAATATTCCTCAAGGTCAAGCTTTCACTATAGGCGAAACAGAAGTAGCATACAACGAAATCTGGGAGAAGTACCAACCAATAGAAGTAACTAATATATTCGGCTTAGGTAAGACCTTATTCCGAGGAGCTATAACACAACACGATGATATTTGTGCGATTGATTGTAGTTCTACTATGCAAATATATCTAGGAGAAGATTCAGTTTTAATTGATGAAGTTGATTTCTACACAATTCTAAAAGATGGAACTAGGTATAAGCAGGATATAAGAAGTTACCAGTTTTACTCAAATGGAGAAGAATACAAACTTGGGACAGTGGTTCCTTCAGGTATTTATGAAGTTAAATTAGAAGCTAAGAAGGAATTCTCAAAAACAGTTGATTGGGTTATTAAAACTCAAGGGGAAATTTTAGAGAGTTGGGCTGAATGGGAAAGTAGTTTTGAAATTGGGTTAATTTCTTACTATAATTTAAACGATGATTTATCCACAACCAGTGTTTTAGATTCTTTAGGAATAAATAACGGTACTTTAGCTGGTGGGGATAATACTCAAGATTTAAGTGTTGCTGGTAAAATACAAAAAGCATTTAATTTTAATGGAATTGATGATGATGTAAACTTAAGTTTTATACCAGGAACAACAGACACATGGACGTGGATTGGTTGGATTAATACATCAGATACGTCGGGGCATATTATGTCTAGTAATGGAGCCGTTGAAACAGAGGGTGTTGGGATTAGGTTAATTTCAAATAAATTAAATGTAAATAGTGGTGCTGGTGCTAGCACTCGTGTCTTAGGTTCATCAACTACAACTATAGATGATGGTGAGTGGCATTTTTTTGCTGTTGTTTATGATGGGACTAATGGACAAATATTTGTAGATAATGGTGGTCCTGAAGTAAACACATCTTGGGACCCATATATTTCTGCAGAAAGCCTACATTTATCTAGGAGAGGTGATACTGGCACAGACTATATCGATGCGAGAATTGATGAGGTTGCGATATATAACAGAAGCTTTAGTTCTTCAGAAGTTATAGAATTCTATAATGATGGAGATGGTATTAGTTACAGATATTTTCCTATAAACCTAACATTAAATTCTCCAATAAATTATTATAATTCAACTAATAATGAAGTTTTGTTTAATTGTTCAGCAAGTTCTGAAATAGGAGTAACTAATGTTTCATTCTTTTTAGACGGGGTGTTAAATGAGACAAATAGTTCTGGTATAAATAATACAGATTATATTTTTAGTAGGATATTAGATTATGATACTTTTAATTGGTCGTGTGATATGTCAAATGGAGTTTCTTCATTAAGTTCAGAAACAAGACAGCTAACAATAAGTAAAGTATTTAATAATTTAGAATCATACAACTCAACAACTTATGAAACTAAAGCTGAAGGTTTCAGGATAAACATAAGTTCAGATGGAAGTGAATTAGTTCTAGCGGATTTAGTTTATGACGGGACAGCTTACACAGCAACTAAAGTAGGAGATAATTCAGAGATGGAGTTTAATAGAAACATAATAATTCCAACGGTGTCTATAGCCACAGCCCAAAATAAATCATTCTATTGGAATGTAACTTATGGGACTGAAGCTATAGCGACAACAACAAATAACCAGTCGGTGGGAAGAATAGCATTAGGGTTATGTAACTCAACATTGACTGTTCCTTATATAAACTTAACATTCAAAGATGAAGAAACTAATATAGCAACTAACGCGTCAATTGATACTTCAACTTGGACTTATTATCTAGGAGATGGAACTGTTAATAAAACTCTCCTTTACTCGACGACAAATGCAAATGAATCTTATGGCTTCTGCTTCATACCTTCATCAGAAACTTTAACTAGCGCGGTTGAACTTCAATATTCAGATACAGGCTACCCCCAAAGAAGATGGTCTACATCAGGCTTTATAACTAATATAACAACTACACCGACTCTCTATATGTTAGCTAGCGCCGATGGAACCTATTCAGTTTATCAAGTACAAGATACGGTGGGTAATGGGATTCAAGGTGTTGCCGTTGTAGTTGAAAGACAATTTGTAGGAGTCTGGACATTAGTAGAACAAGGGACTACAGATTCAGCTGGTGGTTTTACTGGATGGTTAAATCCAGATTATGACCATAGGTTAACATTCACTAAGAGTGGACTAACTACGGTTCAGGTTACAGTGAGGCCCAGCTCATCTACATATACTATAGTTATGGGAGGAGGAGATTCTGCTGCAGCGTACAACTCAAGCTTAGAGGGATTATCATGGTTTGTTTATCCCAACTTAGGACAAACACTATTTCCAAACTCTACTCAAATATTTTTATTTAATATAACATCTAATAAAAGTAGTCTTGTTTCGTGTAAAATGGAAATCGTTAATAATAATTCTATATCATTAGGTACAACTATTGGATGTAATTCGCAGGGCGGAAATTTATCGTTATCTATTCCATTGGGCACTAATAGAAGTGTTAGGGCGATATACTCTATTAATACTGGTAGTGGATATTATATTCTTGATGCAGATGCTTATTGGATAATTATGACAACTAATATCCCAGAGAGAGGAACATTAACGTCTTTCTTTAAATATGCTAGAGAGTTAAATGAATTTGGTAATGATAATAATCGTCAAGAGTTTTCTAGGGTGGTATTTTTCTTTCTTATGCTAGCTATTCTGATGGCGTTTATAAGTATAACAACAGGGTGGGATCTAATAACTACCGGAGGGTCTTTAGTTTTTATGAATTTTATAATAGTATTTGGTTCATATGCTGGATTCTTAACACTGAGTTATACCGGAATAAATGGGTGGATGGACCAATATGTGGTGGCTCTTATAACTTCTTTATTTACAATAGGATTCATATTTAATAAAATGGAGAGGAGGGCTTAGTAAAGATGGGAAAATTATTACCAATGTTATTATTTATCGTCGCTATTAATTTATCTATAGTGATATTCGTAGGTGGTAATGTGCCGTTCTCTAGTCTTTGGGACCTCATTGTAAATCCACAAAACTGGAGTAATTTATCATTGATGGGATTAATTGGAGATGCTGTAGCGTTAAGTGCAGTTGTAGGAATCGTTGTTGGGTCCTTCTGGACAAAATCTGACTTCTTAGTTTTTGCAGGTATAACAGGAGTATTCCTAAGTTTTGGAATATCTTTTGCAGAACTATATAGTAGACTCAATCAATGGGAAGTTTTAGGGCAATCTAATTCATATATAGCTTTGATATTCGCAGCACCGTTAGTGATAACTTACATATATGTAATCCTTAAATTCTGGAGGAATGCAGACTGATGGCAGTAGCAGCATTTGACTTATTTTATTTATTCGTAGAAGTTACCTTTGGTGGAATTTTAGCAGCTGGTATTGGGATAGCTGCAATTATATTTTTAATAGGCATGGTTGGAAGGGAAAGTTTTATAACAAATATTCTTATTACGATGTTTTTCCTTATGACATTCGCCATAGGATATGTCGGAGGATTTGCAACATTAATTCTTGGTATGTTTGCGCTCTTCTATTTTTTTAGGGGATTAATAAATTTTATAACATCGGTATCATAATGATTAACGCAAACTATTTAAATAGCCATAGGTTAGTGATAATAGAAAGATGAAGAATAAACTTAAAGGTAAAAGTAGAAAGATAAAAAGACCTAGTTCTACATCTCCTAAAAATCTTAATTTAAAAATTTATCCTATTGATAACGTCTTTAGGACGAATAATCTATCTCAAGTTAGAAACTCTTCTAGTCCTAAGATGAAAAGGATAGCTCATAAGCCTACGAAAACTGAGCAGATGAACTGGAAACAGTTGAAGAAGAAGTATCCAAATATGAATCCAACTGCTGATGCTGATTTTGACGGGCTATTAAATGCCCGAGATTGTAAACCACTTGACCCGTCTAAAGATGGGAAACTTAGTGCATTTTTAGGAATGATACAAGGAGATAAGCAGACAGCTAAGGGGTTAGTTAAAGCAATTGCAGCTAGACAATTTACTGAAGCAGCCGCTGAAAGAAAAGCTAAAAGTATAGTTAAGAAGAAAGGATTTATCGGTGAGTCAAGAAAAAAAAGGATAGTGAAGGCAGAGGCGTTAAAGAGAAGATTTAGTTCTAAGATTGCAGATGCAGTTGAAACAGTAGCAAAAAGAATAACTCCAACAACAAGAAGAGAAGTTGCAGCTGCTAAGGCAAGACGAGGAAAAGGTATAGTTAAAGCTGTGGAGAGGTTCGCTGGAGTTAGAAAATCATCTCAAAAGAAAGGGAAGGCATCTAAAGGTCAAAAGCAAGCTGGAGCTGGTAGACCAAAACAATCATTTAAATATAGAGATCCAAGAACAGGTCAACCTATATCTGCAGTTGAATACCATAGGCTAAGAAAACAATTAAAGAGCCAAGCTAAAGCAGTTGAAACTCAAACAGAAGTTAAGCAGAGGTTTGCTTTAGCAAGAAGAGGGCTTTCCCCTGAGGAAGTAGATGAAGCTCAAGCAGCAATGAATGCTAAAATGGCTAAGTTAAGGGCCATCAAAGATGCTAAGCAAGAAGGAATTGAAGTGCAAAGTATATCTGAACAAGAAGTTGAAGAACAACTTATACAAGAAGAAGCTCAACAAATACCTGAACAAGTAATTCAACAAGTTGCACAACAGGCTCAGCCAACATCTCCGGTTCAATCTAGGCAATATCAACCACAGTATCCACAAGGACAACGTGTTCAACACATTGAAAGAATGACTGCTGTTCCAGGTTCATATGGTATCCCGCCAGGATACAGAGTAAGAGATAACTTAATGACAGGTGAAAAGACATTGGTTCCCTTACCTCCAAGGGAGGCTTGGTCACGATGAATATTTTATTAAAAATGGGAAAAAAAGTAAAAGAGCCTACATGGATTCCAGCAGAGTAGACGAGTTTTTAAAACCGAATACCTATGGAAATATTGGGAACAAGCGAGTTAGCAAGTGAAAGAGAAAGTAATAGTGGAGATACTAATAACATAATTTATTTTGTATCTATTCTTTTAGCGGTAGTTTTATTCGGAACTTTAGCAACCATTGTATCTATCAGTGCCCAAGAGTTAGGAGTTGACACAATAAATCAATATAATAAATCCTTTATTGCAACTAACACATCTACCGAGACTTTAATTTATAGTGGCGATGTAATTATATCTTATGAGGTAAATGCTAATAATGATACTTGGTTAGATTTTAGTGAAGACAACAATGTCGCAACAAATCTTGGAGGAATAGAATCTTTTTCTTTTTGGTATAAAAATATAACAGAAGGTTGGCAGCATATTGTTAATGCTTCAGGGACAACATATATTAATGGGTCTATAGGGGCTCCGTTGATATATCCTATTTATTATAATGGGGCGACTGTTTTTATTGGACAGTTTAATAGTACTGATTTTTTTAATGGAAGTATAGATGATTTTAGAGCTTATTCTACAGAAATTTCTCCGGCTCAAGTTGAAACTTTGTACGAAGGGGGAAGACAATGAAAAAGAAATCTATTACATTAATTTTAGGATTATTTATTATAATTAGTTTAGTCTTAATTACTGCAATTAGTTGGGTGGAACCTTCTCCTGTATTTGTTAGCTTAGAGAATGGATCAACCTATTATAATGACACTCCATTATTCGTGAATGTATCATCTACACACACAGACCAATATTTTACACTTGTAGAGAATGGAGATGAGATACTTTTTTGGATAAGTATGAATGAAGTGAATGGGACAGGGGCATTAGTCGATATAAAAAATGGTTATAATTTTACGAATATAAGCAATCCAATTCAAGAAGCTGGGAAGTTTGGAGATGCGACGTTTTTCGATGCCACTGATTCATATTATAGATTAAGTCCAGCCTCACCATATTTCGGGAATAATGGTTCTTTGTCTTTCTGGTTTAAGCCAAATATGTTGTATAATTCAACAACTACGGTTGACAATTATAAGACTATGGTATGTGCTGGTAGTTCATATATATGTATTAGGATTTATCCATCAGGTTCTGATAAAGAAGGACAACTATCTTTTAAATTAAAGACTTTGCCATCTGAACAATATTTGAATTCTCCACAAACATCTTGGGATAAAGACCAGTGGTATCATTCTGTTTCGACATTCGAGTACAACGGAACTGATACAAACATGAAGTTGTATATAGATGGTGTGGAGGTAGGAAACGCTTCATTTGCAGGGGTCACAACACCACTTCCAGGTAGTCAGTATTGGACGATAGGGGGATATAATACATTTAGCACAACAAAATTATTCAATGGGTCAATTGACGAAGTAATAGCAATAAATAGAACATTATCTCCATCAGAAGTTTTATCGCTTTATAATGCAAGTGCAAATCAATATGAAAATTATTTTACAGGATTAGTCCTTGGAGAACAATCTTTTACAGCTTATTCAGAAAACTCAACTGGCTCTTTTGGAATAGAATCTGTTTCTATTTATATTAGTGAACCGCTTCCAGTTTTATCTGCAGACGACTTCACAATAGTAGTAATACCTGATACTCAAGATTATGTTAGGGACGGAAATTTATCAAGGGTAGCATTTTATAACCAGCAAATGCAATGGATTGTGGATAACGCAGATGCATTAAATATCAAATTTGTTCAGCACGTGGGAGATTTAGTTTATCATCCCCTTCATGAATATGAGTGGAATTATTCATCAATAGCCCAGGAGATTTTAGATGATTCAAGTGTGCCTAATGGGATAATTCCAGGGAATCATGAACATAATAATTATGGTATTGGTGGTGCGACCGACATATCTCCTTTCTTTGACAAATATTTTCCAGTATCTAGATACTCTGGGAACCCATGGTTTGGAGGAAATAAAACAGAGACTATGGAGTTTAACTACAATTTATTGACAATTAATGGACAGGATTATATTTTCATGAATTTGGGATGGTGCCCTCATCAGGATGAGGTCGATTGGGCAAGTGAAATATTAACAAACTATTCAGAAAGGAAAGCAATTTTCACAACTCATGCTTATTTAGATGAAACTACAAGTTCAACTCAATCAGGGGTAAAAAATTGTGATAGGTATGGAACAGGTAATACTACCTATATTTGGGATATGTTAAAGACCCATAGCAATGTTCAAATAGTAATTAGTGGACATGAACATGATGGGACTCCACCTAACGATGGAGAGGCAAATTTAACTTCATTAAATGATGCGGGGGTAGAAGTTCATCAAATGATGACAAGTTACCAGGACTATCCAAACGGAGGAGATGGATGGTTGAGGCTATTAATCTTTAGGCCACTTGAAGATGTTATAGAGGTAAGAACATTTTCAACTCTTAACTTAACTTATAAGACTGAGGTTAAGAGTAATTTAAATTTCTCCTATCCATTATCGGTATATATTAATCTAAGTGAAAACCTAATACAATATACATTAAATGAAAATAATGGAACTGTAGCTAACGATATATCTGGGAACTCAAATAATGGTTTAATAACTGGAGCGACATGGGGGTCTGATGGGATACCTATAACTTTGATAGATTTAGTAGATTACATTATAGATTTAAATACTGGGTTGTTTACACTTTTAAATGATAGTTATAACTACGAATTCATTCAAGTAATCTATTCTTCAAGAGATTTTTCAACTTATGGGTTTCATGCAAGTATGATAAAACTTCTTGCAGGGTTTGTAGCTTTGATAGTATTAATATTTACTTATGCTATAGTCAAAAAAATCTTCGATGAAAGCGGAGTAGACGTATAAGATGGTAAGTGATTTTTTTAAACCAAATACTAATGGAAGAAACGGAGACGTTGACCGTGCTATTAGGAATGCCTCTAGAGCCGTTTGTGGCCTCGCAGAGAAGGAAACACGTGTAAAGACTGAGAATGTACCTAAAATAATAAAAGGCCTTCAGAGAAGGGGATACAACGTAATAGGCACAAGTCATGAAAGACCAGGCGCCTTGACCAAGAAGATATGGTTCATCCAACAAGGATTGGGAAGCTTATAACTATTCATAAATCAAATAGTAATTAAATACAAAAGGAGGTAAAAATGAAACAAAAAATAAAATTAAAAGTAAAGCAAGCAACTGTTAAGGGAAAAGTTAAAGTTAAGAATCCATGGCAAGTTCATCTAAAGAAAACTTATATCAAGATGCAAGTAAAAGATAAATCAGCTAAGTTTAGTGATGCTATGAAAGCAGCTAAGAAAACTTACACCTGTAAGAAGAAGTAAGATGGAATTTATAAAGGTAAAGAAACTGAAAGACAGAAAGAAGATGAACTGGGCTGAAGCTAAATGGGCTAATCCTGGATTAAGACCTAACAAAGATTGGGATAATGATGGGATTAAGAATCAGTTCGATTGCCGACCAATGAATAGGAAGATGCAACATGAGGATCAACGTGAACATCAGAGTAAATGGAAGACGCGAGTGTTGAGAGAGTTTGGGACTGTTGGAGACCTTAAGGAATATGCAAAAGAAAAGGGGTTTAACGAATAGAATGAAAGGCAAAACCATAATTAACCATTGCTTCGCAATCGTTAATTGCAGTATCTCTGATACTACTATTAACGCAAACTACTTAAATAGAACTATACTAGTATATATATAATGGGAATTACATTTAAAAATATAACAATGAATAGGTATAAAGACCTATGTAGGAATACTAAAGTATTACTGAAAGGGGGTAAAAGATAAATGGAAGATAAAAGTATATCAATTTTAATTGCTGGGTTTGTAGCTTTGATAATAGGTATTTCATTAATTGGGGTAATCGCTAATCAAAGTAATCAGATTACTAATATTATTAACATATCAGGAGAGAATATAAGCTATGAGTCTGCTAGAAATATAACTGCAGCTGGTAAAGGAGAGATTATACCAGGAAGCACATTTTATATTACAAATATACCTACGGGGTGGAGGGCAACTGGATGTCCTATTGAGGGTTTAATATTACATAATGGTTCGGTAGTTTGGACTGCTGTGGATTATGAATTCAATGCATCAACTGGAGGAATAGTATTTAATAACAGCGCTAACGTAAATGATACAGGGTATAACACTACGGCTGCTACTTACCAATATTGTGAGATAGATTATATCACAGAAAGTTGGCAAAGAACAATACTTAATTTAGTTCCAGGATTCTTTTCACTAGCATTGCTTGGTGTAGGAATAGGACTATTTTATGAAGTTGGTAGAAGAGAAGGAGTCTGGGGTAACTAGATTTTAAACTTCAATTAAGTAGATGATGAGGCCTATTGCCTTAAGTAATTAGAAAGAATAAGCTTTAGTTACTTCGGGTATGGACCTTAGCTTTCATTTATCAATAGTTAAATAAAATATGGAAAAAGATTATAAAATGAGTGAGCCAAAGGCTATAACTCCTTTTGACGCTGAGAGTATTGAGAATATCAAAGATATGACATACAAGAAAACAGGTAAAAGAGAGATTAAAATAATTAGTGATGAAATAGGGAAAAGGGGGTTTATAGAGTAAATGGTAAAGAGTTTACATAAAAATGTAGCAGGGATTATCCCAGGAGTTATGGCTATAGGGTTAGTCGGAAAGACGGCGAAAATGGCAGATGATTCTTTAAAAGGAAAAGGTAAGCAAGGAGATTTAATTAAAGGCTCAATGGAGATTTTAATAGGCATACCTTTATTAGGGGCAGTAGCTGGTTCAGTAGCGGGTCTTTAATACCCGATTAGGTTCTAGTAACCTATAGGATTATAAAATCATGAAAAGTAAAGAAGCATGGAATCAAGATACCGGTAAGGATGTAGTAAAGACTGCAGGTAAAGCTATAGTAGTATGCGGGGCTTTAACGGTATTTGCATTGACTCTTGGAGCAGTTGGTTCAACATTAAATACTTAGATATATATTTAGTTTAAAATAAATACTTACAGGTAGACAAAATACTACCGCCAACATGAAATGTTACAATCAATGCTTCGCATTTATGGCGATTCGAATAATCACCAGAAAGCTTGTTTAACCTTCTTATCACATTGACTCTTAAGAACTCTATAAATAGGATCTTCATCAAGGATACTAAGGGCATCTCCAAGTTCTTTCTTAACTTTTTTATTCTTTCTTAATTTCTCAGAAATTTTCCAATCTTTTAATCGTTCTACTACTTCCGATACTTTTTTATCTTCTTCTTCATAGATAATATCCTTATGCAATCTTCCAACTTTAGTTATTAACTCAAGGTCAACAAGGTCTTTTATTATATCATAACAATGTCTTCGAGGGATACCTTTAATATTCCCCCCCTTTTTATCACAGAGGATTATTTTTTGGAGAAGTTTTCTTAAAGTAGAACCAGTTATCCTACCATTCACCATTTGCTTCTTAATCTTCATATATATATAAGCATATATTAAAGGGACACCACCAACTTTATCAACCATTATTTGAAACTAGATATAGTCCTATCGTTTGGATTTTTATCTTCCAATGGTATCTGGATTAAAGATTTATTAATAATCATATTGATATCATTTGAGAAAGCAATTTCTCTATTATCAAATAAATAGTCAGAAGACATTAAGGTTTGATTTAATTTATAACATGTATCACAAGGATTCGCTAATACTTCGTCGCATATTTTTTTATCCTGGTAGTAACCATAAGCCATTACCATGAGTAATGCCCAAAATAATATCCATGGAAGTTCTTTTCTAAAACCTTCCCATAGGATTAACTTCTTAGGTGACTTCTTCCCTGTTTTTTTACTATTCATAGTTTCTTTTTTATTCATATTCTAATGTTAATTCCCCTTCAATTAATGGCTCATCTCCCCCAGATATTTTCTCCTTAATCCCTCTGAAGAAATTTCCAATTCCCCTAAATAAAGGAGATAATGGTTCCTTTAATGGTCTATATAATATATATATCCCTATAAAAGCTACAACCCATGGGATAACAGCATTTAATATTGCGTCAAAATCAGCCATACTGATTCTCCTTTGTCGAAGCTTCTTCGGGAAGTTCTGGGTCAACCTTTAATAACCTTGACCCTCTCTTTTTACAATCCCTTATGCATATCCTTGCTAATTCTACTGTATCTTTGGTATTATCATATTCCTCTTGTTCTTTTTTAGTAAGAGTAAATAAGTCTTTTATTATAGGTGGGATTTTACCACGGCTAAAAAGAATTTTCTTTAGAAAATCTTCATCTCTAGGTATAAGTCTAATAGACCTATCCCATCGTCTATCAGTATACCAAATATCTTTGCCTTCTATTTCTATACGGAAGGTTTCTCTATTTATTATAAATGCTAATTTAATTTTCTTTATCATGTTTTTTCTTTCTTAAATAAAAATATAAGTGTCCCATAAAGGGACATTTATATAAGTTATTATTTATTAGTTAGACTTTATCGTAAAACATTATTCATAATGTTTATCCACGAATGTCTTTAATGTAACGAATTGATAGAATGCTATCAGTATCTTAAGAGACATACTTACCATAATTCCACCATTAATTGTTCCTGGTATTGCTATTAAAATTACTGTTGGAAAGAATAATAAGAAATACGTCATAAACTTATTTCTTACATTCTCTGGAGTATCATTATCTAATTCATTATCTGTTGTTGTCTTTTTCTTTTCCATCTTACCTAGAGTTTCTTGCCGCTTCTTGGGCATAATTTAAAGTTCTTCGCATAGCTTCTTTATCATCTATGATTTCTCCAGTTTTTGAATTCTGGTATCCTTCATATGCAGGTTGAGAAAAAGTTTGCCACTCCATACTTAATAAATCTTTCTCTGTCTCGGCTACTTCTATAGGTACCTCAGGTGCCTCTTTCTTTTTAGTAATCCCCTTCGGCCTACCTCTACCTTTCTTTTTAGGCTCAATAGGTGGTTCCTCAGTCACTTCTTCTATTGGGCTATCTTCTCCTTCAGCTAATAATGCATCAATATCATAATCTTCTTCATCAAAGTCGTCTTCATTTTTTTCCATATTTTATCCCTCCTTTCAATAATACTTGAGTATTATAGCATAGGTCTTTAGACCTATTCAGCACTATAAATGTTACATAAGGCTTTACCAGATTCATTAATATCATGTTAAGTTTCTCGTAGATTTATCTTCTACTTCTAATATTCCCATCACTGCGAGGTAAGCCTGATACTGTTGAAAAGTAGTTACTAAGTTAGATGATAGAAATATAAATGCTGCAAAAGAATTTGCACCAGTCATTATTTTAATAAACATAGAGAAGTCAGTACCAAATATTGTTACCGTGGCCATAAGGAGTAATCCTAGTAAAATGAATGCAATACTCAACAACGATGATTCAAACTGAACTCTCTGGCTAACTTTAGCCATAGCTTTACCAAGAAAGTTTGGAAAACAATAATTCCCTTTAGTCTTTCTTACTACCTTAGAACCAGCCACCGTCACCACCTCCTTCACTACTTCCTCCATCTGGAAGAAAATTAGCCCCAATAAATCCACCAACAATAACCCCAACTAAACCAACAATTCCTCCCCACTTCATAGAGTGAGTTATATACATCATAACTATAAAGACTATCGCCCCGAATATAGAACCTCCTATTAATGAGAAGTCCATATCAAGAAGCCCTTCTGCGATATTTTTTCTAAACAATGCAGCAGAGAAGAATAACAGTATTATAATAATCCACAATATACTACAATCAAATCCCGTGAATCCAGCAAAACATCCAAGTGCCATTTTATTTATTAACTCCCTTTTTATTTAAAAGGGTCTTGGTCTTTTGATTGTCCTTTTGTTTTTCCACTCTACGTTTTTCAGCTCTTTCTGCTCCACTAAAGAATTCATTCATACAGAACATAACTAAAACAAACCACACACCAATATTAAATAATTCATTCCAATTATTTGTTGACTCTAATATTAAGTTAGTAAAACCAAACTTACCAATAAAGAATATAAAGAAAAACATAAAGAATCCATATACGATTCCATAGAAGTTAAAGTAATCTGATAACTTCATTTCTTCTTCCCCTTTTTATCGTTCTTAAATTTACAAGAACCCACGTGGCTAGTATAATTAAAAAGTAATTGTTTTTCACTGAGGGAGAAAAATGGTTTACTACAGTATGGGCATATCTTCTCAAACACCTTTGGCTTATCTTTTTCCTCAGTTTCTTCTTCTTTTATTACCATTTAATAGTAGTAGCACCCTATCTATAGTGACATAGGGTTTATAAACCTTTCGATACTACTGTAGAGTAGTGATTACATATTACAATTTCCAATCAAGGTATTTCGTAGAATCAGTGTCTATATATTCTTGCTTAAATTTTTCGTTCCCGGAATAAGATACAGACCATATCTTAATAGGTCCAACTATTCCTATAGGGTCATAATAGAAAATCATATCATTTTGACTTATAATATTAGGTTCCGAATGAGATAAGTTGAAGTTTTTAAATTTCTTAGTTGGATCATCTAATAGATACAATTCTGAAAATAAAGTATTGGTTACTCTAGGAGAGATATAAATTAGAGCACCTACTTCATTCATTTCTCCAAGATTATTTACTCTAGGTATTATTTTAATTGTTCCATTTAGTCCTTCACCAGTATCATAATATTCATATTTATCTTGAGCATACCTTAACCTAATATTAGTTAGCGTTCCCTTATTAAAAACTACGAGCTCAACCTTCTCTATTGACGTATTACTAACTGTGATTAACACTCCATAAATTATAGATTGTGATTGAGGGAAGAAATATGATGACCCATTTAATTCATAAATGATATCTTCATCCAACCCCATACCTCCACTATAAAAGAATATAGTTGAGTCACTAGCCTCTATAACTCGTGAAGGGTCTAGAAGCATAGTTGATACCGTAGAGAATCTATCATAATCTTTATCGCTTCCAATACTACTATAGGCACCATACTTCCCTATATCTGTGCTATCTATTAACAAATAGTTTACATCATGATTATATAGGAACTCTAATGCATCTTCTTGATTGTCCACAGTAAGGACGTGTCTACCCATTAAATAATTCCAATACGTAATAACATTACCACCGTCGGTGACAGTAGCTCTTTCACCGAGTGCCTGAATCCAATATCCATAATCCCACCAACTAGCGAAGACAGCGTCTTCAGATGTGTTATCTCTAACCCACCCCATAGCGCCTTGCCATTGAAAATTATAATAACCTGGAACAAAGTTATATGCAGTAGCCCTTGTAGTTTTATAAAAGGTATATCCAGTGAATGTACAAGATATCAATATAATTCCTAGAAGAAATATAGCAATTACTTTTGCAGTTCTTATATCTTTTTTATCAGTTATATTTGGGACATCTGATTTAATATTGTATATTAATTTAACAACAAGATATCCTACAAAAATAGGAACTATAGATGCAAGAACCATCGTTAACCTTATGGCTCCGCGTACAGTAAATAAGCAAAGGATAAATAATGATATTAGTAATAAATATTCGAATTTTACCTTCTTGAATCCGTCATTATTTTCTTTTGTGTATTTAATAGAGTAGTATAATATTGAGACAAAAAAGAATATCAAAGAACCGATAAAGAAAAACTGGCTGATAAGATTATGACCATTAAAAATATTCATTGGAGATATTCTTGAGAATACTATACCGAGTAGCAATATCAGATAGATTATAGTGAGCCTAGAAGAATCCTTTTTCTTTAGACTAGAAAATGCTTCTTTAAAAAGCAAGACAGCTCCAGTCATAAACAAGGTAAACATTAAAGGTATTTTTCCAACAAATGGACCAAAGTTTCCTAACCATTCACTTAAAAATGGTGGACGATTTTCAGCGACGGTAGTATTCCATCTACCAGTAATTGGATTAAATAGTAGCTCATATATTATTTGTAGTTTCTCATAAATAAATTGAGGCCCAAATATAATTAGAGATATTGGTATCAATATAAATAGAGAGATTATAATAGAAAGAATATTCTTAGGTATCTTTTGGCTGAGTTTATTTAGGAAGGGCATATTCGCTATTTTAGTATTCCATAATATAAAGTGTAGTGTTAGAAAGAACCATAGTAGAATACATACACTGGTGTAAGATAGTGTTAATAATCCGCCCCAAGTAAACCAACTAGAAAATAAAACCATAGTGGCACATGTGGTTATTATCCATGCGGTGTATGCGGCATAGGATTTCTTATCTATTTTGTTAAATAAGAATGCTAATAGTATAGCCATAAAGACTACTCCAAAAATATAGACCGCACCACCCCATACAAATCTCATAAGAGTTGTTGATATACCAGATAGAACTCCCCAGAAGATAGAACCTTTTATATCTTTTGCTTTAATAGATTTTAAGAATAAGTAGAAGGATAAAAACATAAACAAGAAACCTACAGATTCCTTCTCAGGAATACCTGCGATTGTTCTCTGTAGTAGAGCAGGGGTTATTATAAAAAAGAAGGTTGATATTGAAGCTATGATATTTGCCTTTGTTTTAGATTGGGAGGTAAATATTTCTCTAACAAAGAAGAAGAATACTATAATCGTTAATCCAAACATTATAACTGGGAATATTGCACCAGCAAATTCCATATTAAAGTCTCCAAATAGATTTGCTACTTGGTATGTTCCATATATCATATACGGTAAAACTATTGTTTCCCTTGAATTATCTACACCCAGAGGTACGTTTCTAAGTGTATCTATAGCTGGCAGAGAGCCATCCTGAGCTATCATTTTTGCGTTCTTAACAAAAGACCAAGGGTCTAAATCTGGGCCTAGTGTCCAGTCATTTTTAGTATGGTCCCATAGCCCTGGTAATCCTCCATGGTCTGTCATAGGTAGGGCCCGGATATAAACTCCAAGTATTACTAAAAGTATTAGAATTAATGGGAATATAAACTTTGGACTCCTAAAGAAACTCTTTACTTTTTCATTTCTCTGATTAAGATTACTCTTCTCCATGTTCTATAATATAATTTAAAATAAAAAATAAAAATTGTTACGGTTTATTCCGCAGTTTTTGGTATAGACTTTTTGCCTTCAGCTATCTTCTCCTGCAACTCTCTCTCAACAGTTTTATCTAGAGCTTCCATGTCGACTTTCTTGTTCTTCATTACTTTAGAGAACTCTAGAAATTCAACATTTAAATCTAAACCATCAGCTTTAGCTATCTGTTTAATCTTTCCTACTATATACATATCAGCTAAAGTTTGCCTGTATGTTTTAGACCTCGATGGACCAAATAAAGTACTAGCAACTAAAAGAAAAAATGCTGCTCCAATCCAAAAGAGAAAAGGATATACCATTACTATTTCACTTGTCATTTTTTATTAACCTCCTTTTCATAATATATAATATAACCATACTCTCTCTATAGTGGTAGAGTATATAAACCTTTCGGTGTTACTTTTAAGTAGTGACTTAAAAGTATTAATTATTTCGTAGACTGAGAAGATTCCCACCCATCGTTATAATGTTTATTTCTAAGCTTCGTATCAAACTTAACCTTACCCCACATATAACCTCTAGCGAATATTAATTGAATAGTCCAGTAAAACTCCTTTAAGTTTTTTGGCTCACAAAGAACTTTAAATAATCCCTTAGCTTCTCCAGTTAGAGATTTAACTTTCCTATTAATTTGAGTGTCCACATATTTATCAAGAGTTTCGTGAGCTTTACTTGTACGAACCTTTTGAAGTATCCACTCTTTAAAGTTGTCTACATTCTTAACGTAGACTTCAGCTTTTTCTACATATCCAATTCTATATCCTTTCTCCGTAAAGAAGTATGGGATATATGTATCTTCAGCTACATCTAAAGGAATTTTTTTAAGCTTACCTCCCCTAAAAGCAAATAAATACCCTGAGCCTTCAATAAAAGCTCTACGTTCAAAAGCATCTTTTCTTAATCTATGGGCAGCATTAAATAAAACATTTGCCCAATATCCATACTTAGTTGACTTATTTTCTACGGGGACTGGTCTACCTGTTACACATCCTATACTTGATTCGGAGAAACTATTTACTATCTCCTCTACTGCAACATCATTTATATAAACATCACCGTCGGTAAAGATTAAAATATCTGAATTAATTTCACTGAAGACTTTATTGAGTGCAAAACTTTTACCTTTTCCAGGGTCCTTAAAAGGGATAGCTCCAAGTTTCCTAGCAATTTCCAAATCTTTATCAATAGGGGTTACAACTATTACATCATAATTATATTTTGTTTTTTGATTAAGTGCTGCCTTAATAGCTCTTTTTAATGTTTTCTCTTTAAAACTTGTAATAACTAAAGAGACTGTTTGGTTTTTTAATTTTTTAAGGGAATCCATTACTTCCTCTAAGCAAATTTTATCCATAATATCTTTATCTTTATTTTGAGAATAAGTACATATTTGATTAGACTTGGCAGCAATCTTTTCACCAATACCATAAAGGTCAACTTCAGATATAGAGGTAGGTCCTATCATAACCACAGTTTTCACTTTCAACGCAAGTGCTATATGCATACCTAAGCTATCAGTTGAAACCATTAAATTACATATACTAATTAGTGCTGGGAAATCTATTAAGTCATTACCACACCCTGCACTTATAATAGGAACATTAGATAGAGCGGATATTTTTCTATTCCTTTCTATTTCATTTGGTCCACCAAATAGAATAATTTGACAGTTGTATGTGTTATATATATTTTCAATTAATTTAGCCGTTTTTTCTATAGGCAAAGCCTTCGGCCATGTGTCTGCTGCTCCTGAGTTAATACCAACAATCATATCGTCGTCTGAGATAGAATGTCTTTTCATAAATCTCTTTTTTATTTCTAATTGCCTTTCTCTTAACTTTAAGAATGGCTCATATTTTTCCCAATCCACTTCTACTATTTCTCCAATTAGTTGTCGGTAAGTTTTCTTATTTTTAATCTTTAAAATATCATTCTGCGGGCTAGGACCGATGTGTGACATATTAAACATTTCCTCTGCTGTATTAGTTGGAATAACTTTCTTTTTATCATAAGTGAATCCTTTTATTTTATTACTTTTCAGCTCACTAGCAAATTTACATAAGTATTCATTTTCTTCTAAATTTATAACTTCATCATATTTAATTTCATTAAGAGATTCTATACCATCTATGGAAACAATTTTATCAATATAAGGATTATCTAATAAGAAATTTGTTGCTTCCCTAGAAGTTACCCAAACAATTTTATTACCAGTCTTTTCTTTTAATGCTTGTGCTATAAACGATGTTCTTACAACATCACCCAATGCTCCAACCTTTATTATAAGAGTTACTCCTTTTTTACGCATAGTATATTTCCTTCATCAAGTCGTTCAATTTTATATTTATTCTCAACAAGTAGTTGCTTAATATCTTCAAAGTCTCGTCGGTCTTCTGGAACTTCTATTACCATCCTCTTGCATGTCTGCAATAAAGACTTCCCACCAAGAAGTCCATCGAGCTCTGCGCCCTCTATATCCATTTTCATAAAATCAACTTCTCCAATTACTTCTTTATCTAGAGTTGTTCCTTTAACTATAACTTCCTTACCAAGATGACTAGTCTCTTCAAGTATGCTGCTCGACGCCATATCTTTTTCATTAACATAGAATTTGATATCTCCTTCTTCGTTAGACAAAGCTTTATTAATCAGACAAACATTTTTACAACCATTCTCTTCCACGTTTCTCTTAAGTAAGTCAAAACATTCTTTCCCAGGCTCAAAGGCATAAACTTTACCAGATGGACCAACTGCCCTCGACAAAAGAACTGTATAATAACCTATATTTGCTCCAGCATCTACAACTACATCTCCTTCTTTAACTAAACCTTTAATAATTTTCGTCTCAATTGGTTCGTACTCTTTAGATATAAGAAGGCTATCAGACAATAGGTCTTCTCCTTTGTGAAGATATAATTTAAACCCCTCTACTTCAATATAGTTTGGTTTATTTGGTACGAAGAACTTCTTGTATATAAATTTACCAATTTTAGTTTTACTTAATCCTTTTCCTTTAAATGGCTTAAGGATTCCATTAACTGTTGTGAATAATATCTTTCTCATGCTCTTATCCTTCCTATTAACTCCGTACTTGACCAATTGTGCTTTCTTCTGCAATAATGTATTTTATAATCTAAGTCGCATCCTGTAAATGCTTTTCCTTCCCAATCTTCTCCTATAAATCTTATATCTATATTTAGTGCATTGAGTAAATTTAATAAGTCCTCTTCAGTATCATAGGTATAAATTTCATCTATATATTTAATAGACTTAAGCATAATCATTCTTTCTCCCATTGTTTGTATAGGTGTTCTTTTGTTTCTTCTGTTTAAATTTGGATTTGTATGAAGTGCTACTATTAAATAGTCACAATTATTTTTACATTCCTTAAGGGAAGTAACGTGCCCAGCGTGGATTAGGTCAAATGCTCCACAAAAAAATCCAACTTTCATATTATTTTAAATTTCTCGCCACCTTTCACTGGTTTTTCACTAACTACTAATAAGTATCCACCACCACCTGCTCCACATATTTTATATCCTAAAATATTCTCATCTAAACTAAGGTCAGATATATATTCACTTAATCTAGTATTAATCCTATGTGGCATCAAACTATTAAGTAGAAAATCATTAAATGTAATTTCTTCTCCTAATTTCTTTGCGTCTTTTTTCTTTATATATTTCCATACTCTTTGGGTAGATTCATTATACCCTCTAACTTTTGTTTTTGTTACATCTATTCTCCCGATTACATTTAAGTCTTTTGGTCGTTTAAAAGTAGGGACTAAATATAATACGCTTTCAAGCCAACTAGACTCTTCTCTTGTTAGGTATTTTGTTTTTTTAAGGTTAGGCCAATATGATTGATTATATTTTAACATCTTAGCACCAGGCAGAATTATTCCAAGTAAATCTTGTGACCCAGACATAAAAGGCTTTCCTTGATTTTCTGCGAAGAATAAATATTCTAGAGATTTCCCCCTATTTTTATCAATGGTATGTCGCGTACTTCCAGATAACCCCATTCCTTTTCTAAACTTTCCAGTTATTCTGGCGCATATAACACTAGTCGGATTAATTGAATTTAAAAAGGGGTGGTCTCCCCATGAGCCGGCAATATCTACCCTATAGGGTGTTTTTATTTTCTTTACCATTTTGTCCCCCCTACGACTATCATTCTAGTGAACATGCTGGGCCATATCCTTGAGAGTTTACTTAATACCTTATTAAAAATCTTTGGGGCCCTATAAGAATTCCACCCATAATATATCTCTTCTATGTTTATATAACTACTAAATAACTTCTTTATGTCTTTAACTCTAGGTAGATGTATATGTAGATGTTTACTAACTATTTGGAATGGCTCCTTCATCTTATCTTTTATTCCAAAAAGATACTGCAACCTTAACCAAAGGTTATATTCATTTGGCATAGATAAGAATATCCATGCGTCATCTTTTGCTATCCTAAGAATTTCCTCAATAGTTTTTCTTGGATTTTGTAGATGTTCTAACGTCTCGAGACATAGAACTATATCGAAACTATCCGAAGGTATAGGTATTCTCCCATTCCCGTCGCTGCCTTTATCTAAATCTATAACTATATTATGTTCAACATCAGTTGTGCAATCTACCGAAACATATTTTATATTACTAGGTAGGTGAGGTTTTATATCTCTCATTCCTGCACCTACATCTAATAGCTTAAATTCTTTATTAGCTGGGAGGTTCTTAATTTCTCTAATAGGTAGAATATATTGATTTGGTATGTTTGATATTGATTTACGTTGGTGCTTTAAAGTCTTCTTCTTATCTTTTTTATCCATTTTGGTAACTTAGTATGTATTTTAATTAATAGAAGTTTCATCTTCCCCGTATTCCTTAAGTGATTTATGATTGTAGGGTATTTAAACCTTTTGGTATCACTATTGAGTAGTACCTTATACCTATAAGGATATTGTAGCCACTCTCCCCTTCTCCTAAACTCCTTGGGCTTAAGGTGATTACCTCCTTGAGATGGGTCACGGTATAAGGGGATATTGTGTTTAATAGCAACATTAGTTAGAATGGATTGGTCATGACGATGTTCTTTAAATGCGGCATACTCTTCATAGCCATTTAGACTAGGTGTTGTATCGCTTATAAGGTCAGGAATACAACAATAATATAACCACTCCTTAACAAATTTTCTTGTTCTTTCATTATTCATGTATATCTGGAATCCAGCTGAGACTTGTGGAGAATAGAAACCTTCTCCAGAATTACAATTCATCTTAGATAAACAAAAAGCCTTATTCCACTTTATATTAATTTCATTATTAGTGAATAAAAGTATTTCTTCCCTTGCAACAATCTTTAATAAAGGTAATGGGTCGTTGATGAACACAGCGCCAGCATCAGAGTATATTAAAATATCACCTTCTCTCATCTCGTTAAGGGTCTTATATATAAAGAATGGTTTCCATAGCCAGTACCCAGATCCTTTAGACTCATCTAATATGTTCTTATATTTACTGTAAAACTTAGTTCTTTTTAGGTCTAAGTTATTGTATGATATTATATTCTTTATACCATACTTCTTAGCAGATTTGTTTAGACGATTTTGATTCTTAATAAACCTACCATCAGCATAACTTATCAAATGTACTTTTACCATCTTCCTCTACCTCTTTTTCTTCTACTGTTTTCGATTAGAACTAATATTAGCGAAAGCTTAATTATAATTGGGTACCTATCAGTTGGCACAACTTTCCAGTCTAGAAGCAAATGAATATATACTCCAGCAAAGATAAATATAAATATAGGATAGAATATAGACATTATCAATAAAGCTAGAAGTGTTTCTACATTGTGGAATATGAAGACTGGCAAAGACTCATTAGAATGTTTTAAATTTCTTTCTCTTTTAAAATAAAACTTAGCTTTATTCCAACTACAATTCTTAAATTTAAATATATAGTCAAAAGCATGGTCTATATCTATTAGAATAGATGCTACAACTAATATAATAAGCGGGAACAAATCTGCCCCAAATAAATAAAATAAGGCTGATATTAAAACCGCATATATTAAATGCTTATCTGGCATCATTGTTTCTCCTCGGTATAATTTTTAACCTTAGCAATAACTAAAAGACTTCCTTTTATATTTTTATTAAATGTCTTATTGAAGCTCTCCTTAACCCTAGCCTTCAACGGTCTACTTAGAGTAGCAGCATCAAATCTTTTAATAGATAATACATCGAATCCCTCACGCTCAAGTAGCGTAGCTAAAGTTGAGGGAGAGTACCAATTAACATGTTCTCCATTTACTATCGGGTCATCATCCATCTTACACCCATAACTCAACATTCTTGGAGTATAAAATGTATTGGGAGTAGTTAATATCAATAGCCCATCATTTTTTAAGTGTTTCTTAGACTGCTGTAAAAATAATCCAGGATTACTCAAGTGTTCTATTAATTCACCTGCGAAGACAACTTCAAACTTCTTACGTAGCTTAAACATTTCAGCGTTAGCAACTTTCATATTATATCCAGCAGATTTAAATATTTTAACTTCTTTCTCTAAAATATCAATACCTAAAACATTAGAATTATCCCTCAAGAAACTATGGACCCAGAAGGGGTTGTCTTCTATTGCATTTATTGAATGTTCTATACACCCAACGTCAAGGACATCTTTATTCTTGACTAAAGGGTATATTTCCCTAAACAGTTTGCTTTTTTTATATTTATCTTTCATATTTTTTTCCTTCATCTTTAGATGCTCCCATTTCTTTGGCATACTTACATGTTTTAGGACAGTCTATATATGTTACGTTGTATCCATAACATAAGCTGATTGTTTGTTCTTCTTCTGCACAATATTTGCGCAAATCTATAATAGCGCTAGGAGATATTATCTCACATAACCTACTCCTTCTCCTTAACTCAGCTATTCTAGCTCTTCTTTCTTTGTGCTCTTTTTGCGTAGTCATTTCTTATCTCCGTTGGTGTTTTATCTCTTGCCCAATTGAAACATGTTGTGCATACATTTATAACTCTCTTAGGAGTAAGTTGTATTTGGAAATGGACTTTATGGCGCGCTCCACAACGTTTACAATATGTCTCTTCCTTAATCTTTGTCATAAAATTTACCTCCATCAGCGTTGTGAACATAGCCACAGATATCTTTTTCTGTTATGTTATTTTCTGCCTTATAATTATTCCATGGAGCCCATTGCTCCATTGTGACAATTGAAAATGATTGGTTTTCATATCTAAGATTATCTAACCTGTCATTAAGGGCCGCTTTGTTTACTTTAAATATCCAAGCAGATGGTTGTCCATTACTACCTGAGTTGAAGTTAGCATAACCAGTTAAGATACCTTCATCCATTGCCTTCTCCATATATTCTGCCGTAGGAGTCCAGACCTGTTGTCCTATTGTCCAAACAAAATAATCTATATTAGTATCTCTCATTGCTACTTCGTAGTCATATTCACATGTAGGTATTAGCCCATAAGGAACATCTTCTAAAAATAAATGTGTTAAATTACGGTGTTCAAATGCAGCGAACTTAATATCATAGTCGGTAATATAATTATCTCTTTGGGTATAGTATTTGTACCATACATAACTTGGAAACATTATTATCTCATCATCACGGACATTATCCTGTAACCATAGTGACGTTGGCTTCAGATAATCATAAGTTCCAGCTTTACTTATAATCATCCTATCTGTTCTTTGATATATCGGGACCAAGCTTCCCATTAATAGAGCACCAATTATTACTACGGCTACTATTTTAGCGGCACCTTTATCTTTTATAAACTTTATAAACAACTCTTTGATTATCTTATACAGAACATAATAACCATAAGCTGTTATTACTATAATTGCTGGTGCTATACCCATTGCCCACCTGGGAGTAGCATAGTGCCAAAAGAATATCCAGAAATAAGCTGAGATACCTAGCCATAAAAACAAAGCAAAAATAGGTCTTAGTTTTTTGGTATCTTTATCCTCTCCTTTCTTAACAACTTTATCAAGCCCTAGAAACATAATAAAGAAACCAGACAGGCCAATGATAAACATAGGTATTAGAGATTTAATGAATGATGTTCCTGTTCCTAATAGGTATGGTCCGTAATTAAGCCAATCAAAGATAGCCTTTAAGAAGCTGAGATTAAGCGCACCGTGAGCTGCCTCTATAGCCGCGGTTCCAGATATAGGTGATGTAATATAATGAATCATAGCTGGCCACACATGGCCGAAGATAGAAAGATTAACTAAGCCAAATATCGTTAACATAACAGCAGCTACACCTGCAGCTATCCATACATGTTTGTTTTTAAATAAGCTTAGCCTTTCAGTTATAATTAAATATACAGCGATAACTATTAGAGAAATACAAGCACTGTATCTTGTCATGAACGCCAGTAAACCAAGAATTATAGGAATGAATAGTAAATGAGGTTTCTTTTTATTAACCCAGAAACAGACGAATAGAGCGATTGTGAGAACCTCTAATGAATTGGCTAGCATATCAGCCATTATACGAGCTTCGTAGAACAGGTGATGTGAGAAGACGGCTACGATAGCCATAGCAATAAGGCCTACCTTCTTATTGAAAACTTCTTTCCCTAAGATGTATGAGCCAATCAATACACCAATAGAGGGGAGGAGGACAAGCAATACTCTAATAGTATTCTCGCCCCCACCCAAACTAAATATAAATCCTGAAAGTAAAGGGAACAATGGAGCTTTCGCCGCCTCGAATGTCGCGGTTGAAATTCCAGCTACTATTTGACCAGACATTAACCAGCCAATTTCATCCCACCACAGGCCTCCGCCGTTAATGAATAGAAATTTAAGTCTTATAAGTATTCCTAATAGTAGGATTCCAAGGAAGACTATTGAGTATGGATTCTTTATCCAAGTGAGAAGTTTCTCTTTAACTGGCATACTCTCTATATAGCATCAGCCTTTATAAGCTTTGTGGTACTACTGTATAGTAGTAGTTCAATCTTTCTTAATATCAGGCCTACTTAATATAACATACAATAACCAAGATAACTGTATAAAAAATACAACATAAACAATACCTAATCCTATATGGTACTGGTTAATAGGGCTCCTAATAAACAACAATCCTTCAGCTTGCCCTAGACCATACGCTTGCTCCCATGCCATTCCACTAACACCAATATCTATCGCCCAAAAACCTGACAGTAGAAAGAATTGTAGGAGAAAGAGTATTAGAATCTTATTATATTTCATTCAGCCCTCCTTATAGCTTCAGTACAACAGCCTCTAATAACAGAGTCATCTTCAACTTCATCATTAAGAACAATAGCCTTAAAGTCTAATATCTCAAAGTTGTCCGGATGAGTTGAGCCGCAGGTTCCGCAGCCTATACATTTATCTTGGTCTATAATTATTTTAATCATAATCTTCTTCTCCTTCTAAGTCCTTTTTGTATTCTTTAACTTGGTCTGTGCTAATAGGCTCAGTGCCTACATTTTTCTTAATCCATTCTGTTGCACACTTCTTTGAACAAAAATCTAGCGATTGATAATTTCCATCCTCAATTATACATCCATCTATAAAGGCTCTCCACATATCTTTTTTATTAATTATTTCTTCACATGTATCACACTGTAATTCTTCTTCTTCAATTTCTATATGCCTTATTATTTTCATAGTTTCACCTCCAACGACGCTTTATTTATACATGGGGGTTTTACCATGGTGGGGATGAAGACTTTAATTCAATAAAATCTTTTGATTTAACACACTCATCCCACTTGTCCCATTTAACACATCTAATGTTTCTATAAACATTTATTATATGTTTTTTATCACACTCAATTTTAAATGTTCTTTCAAAAGTCATTTCCGAATCTGTGTACTTATCATACCCAGCAGAGATACAAGCTGAATCTAACTGCTTATGTTCTTCTATCGCAATAAAAACTAACCATCCTGCAAGTGAAATTACTATTATTGACGCTATAATTATTACTACAATTCTTTCTGCATATTTCTCAGTCATCTTCACTCCTATTTGTACTTTGTTTATTTCCATCTTCTTTAAACCCAATATTATTACTCCCACAACTTGAACACTCTTCACGAGTTCCAAGCTCGCCAGCTATCTTATATACTTTAAAGGTATCATTACCACAACCATTACATATTTCATATAGCTTCATTTTTTATATACATCCATTGTTCTTTTAGCTATTAAATCCCAATCGAAGTCTTTAGCCTTAGCCTTGTTATTAAATGACATCATACACCTAAGTGCTTCATTATCTAATAACAGATTAGTCTGCTTTATAAATTTCTCGATACAATTAGACGGTAGTAGATATCCATTAATACCATCTTCCAACTCATAAGGAACTCCATTAACAGATGAACCAACTACTGGCAACCCACAAGCATAAGCTTCAAACAAAGTTAGAGGTAAACCCTCACGGCGCGATGGCAGGAGATATACATCTGCTGCTTGGTACATTTCAATTACTTCTTTCCTATCTCTCGTTGGTGGTAGTAGCCTTACATTCTTTTTTACTCTAGGGTAGAGATTATCTATCATCTTCTTTACATCTTCAAGCTCTCCTTCATCTGGCCCACATATAACAAATGTAGTATCATTCCTTTTACGAAGTATAGCGTCTGCAATTTCAATAAAGGCTTGAGGATTCTTCGTATAACTTAATCTACCAAAGAAAAGAACTATCTTATTATACTCATTGATACCATGTTTTTTACGGAAATCATTAGGCTCAATCTTTTCAAAAAATATACTTGCCATGCCATTGGGTATAGTGTGGATATTCTCTGGGCTGACTCCTTCAGCCTTAATAAATTTATGTTCCCACGGAGTTATAGCTATAACAGCATCCGCATACTTAAGCACAGGAAAAAACTTATAACTTATCCAATTAGCTATAGTCCCAAGTAAGCTCCTTTTAGATTCCCAAGGGCAATGTGTTGTTATCACAAACTTAGCATTTAGCTTCTTAGCCGCCTTCTTTGCCAACCAAGGATGTAGGTGCCCGGTAACGTGAGTGTGAATTACGTCAGGTTTAAGTTCAAGTAGCTTCTTATAAACGCTAGGCCAAACGGTAGAGAACTTACTAACCTTTAGATGGTGTCGGCAACGGTGCACATGAACTCCGTCAATAAATTCATCTGCGATAGGGATTCGGTTATTTTTATCCCAATCAGAAGTGTAGACATGAACTTCATTATCAATCGATTGACGTTTAGCTAGTTCTTCAACTACTTGTTTAACGCCTCCGATTGCCGGTGCGTAGTATGGGCATACGTGTGCGATTATCATCTTGAAGTAAATGTTTTTTGATATTTAATTAATGCGTCTAATGCTAATTCATGATGAAAATATGCAATAGAAAGCTCTCCTGTCACCTGCCCATTTTCATGTAATGTATCGTAGATTCTACGTTGTGTTTCTCCTAATCCAATTAACTGAGTTACTTCCATTTCCATCACTAATTTACCCTCTGACTCTTTTCTTTCATTCATCTTCCCCTCCTTTCATACTCAGTAGTCTCTTGTGTTACTGCAAACAAATCAATCAATAGATAAGGTATAAATAAAACAGATAAACATATAAATTCAAATATACTTAAATTTTTTGTTTCTGCCATATTCTTAGCCATATTCTTAATTTCCTCCAAATCTTTTTATGGATTCCTTCTCCTTCTTGTGGCAACTTAGCCATAACTTTAGCTACAGCTTCTTTGTTATCAGCACCAGGGATATAAACTTGAGCTCTACATCTACCGAACCACCAGGCTAACTCAGTAAAAGTACTTAAAAATGTTCCTATTATAATTGGGCATGCAGAGAGAAGTAACATATCTACAAACGCCTCCTTAATTCCATTGGTATTATTACGGTCTCTAAATCTCTTAGGGAAATGTATTATTGTATCTTCTCCAAATATTTCCTTAAACTTATTCTCCGTCCCTTCATCTTCAGTACAAAGTAGAAACTTATAGTTTGGATTAACTTCTAGAAGGCACGTCATCCTTTCGATAAAATCATCTTCCTTAGAAATATCTTTACGTCCGTCATATAAATCCTTAAAATCTCCCTTCCTTATATGAACACCGACGACTTCACCTTTAACGAAACTTTCAAAGTGTTTGTTTATAAAAGCTGCAGCTGCATCTTGAATATCTTGAGCTGGTTCTATAAATCTAAAGTATGGTAAAAACTTAGCTATATCTTTAGATGGTAGCTTATGATATTTGAAATCTACTTCTCGTATATTTGTAGTTTGTAATTTCCATGATTTGTTTATTGTCACCTTTTCTGGGTAAACTTCTACTTCAAGGACAGGAAGCTCACCTTTATATATTTTTTTAAATGGATAAATAGACTTAAATAAATCTTCAGCTTCACAACCACATTCTTTATTGATAGGCCAGTATAGATAAGGGGTTGCATCTTGCCCTATCTCTATAATTTCATCACAACGCTTAATAGTTGATATCATACATTTGATTCTATTTCCTAATCCAGCAGGGCAGGTTGCTACTATTTTTTTTAATTTCATTTTAACTTATATAAGGGGGTATGCTTTTTTTTGGCATAGCCTCTTTATTTTTATTACTATCAATAGCTCCAGTTAAATATCCAGAGATTGTCCAAACAACCGCCCATTTCCAATCTACAACTGCTAATCCTATTCCTATTAACAACCATGCTATTATATATATATTACTTTTCTTTACCATTTTTTAATTTTCAATGGATCTTCAACTTTAATCTTAGTTGACCCAACTTTTATTTCTTCTTTAGATGCATTATTAAGTCTACCTATAAGTATAACTATTTTATTATTTTTATTATAAGTGACCGTAACAGTTTCTCCAATGTTAATGAGGTCTTTACCTTTCACTTCACCTACTAATAATCCAATATTCATGTTTTCTTTTTAAACACAAGAATGTATTCATGTGTCTTCCCAGTGTATTTATATTTATCGTTAAAGGCTGCCTTGAATGCTACAAACGGGGAGTTAAGAACATTGATTATAATATCCCATAAAACAAATCCCCTAGCTAAGTGCAAGTTTATTAGGTCTTGGTGAAAGCAGAAGAATCCACTATTTCTCCAATCAGAACATACCCACACAGAAAACTTATCTTCTTTTAGGACTCTATTGCATTCTTGTATACTATCCCCAATCTTGTTTAAGAAATCATCATAAGTTTTACAATCGCTTAGCTGCCCGTCTACGTGCTCATACCTTTCTAGCTTCCAATAAGGAGGGCATGTAAAAGCTAAGTCACAACTATTGGCTTTAATCTTCTTATGTTTAACACACCCATCTTCATTTAATAAAGTGAACTCTTCCCCCGGTAATACTTTATTATTACGGGATAGGTTTTTAAACCTATTCATCTTCTTTAGATTCTTTAATGTTTCTTTATATGTTATTGGAGCTATCTCACATCCAATATATTTTCTATTTAAATAGAGAGAAACAATACCACGAGTAGTTCTTCCAGCGAATGGGTCAAAGACCACATCCCCTTCTTCTGTCCAATATTTCAGAACTCGTTCAACAATATTTGGATTAAAACTACTAAACTTATAGTTCGGTAGAAAACTTCCGGCTCCCCTTCTGCTTTTAAGAGCATCACCCTTATCTTTAAATAATTCATTAACTGGATGCTTCTTATCTAAGTGCCATACACTTGTTGGCAAGTATCCATATTTTTCTTTTACTGTTACCATATTATCTCATACTCCTATATCTAAGCCTTCTAAGACATTTTTTTACACGCCCGTTATCCACTCTATATATAATATTATAATGCCAACTACTTCCTTTAAGAAAAATATTATTCTCACTAAAACTTTTTCCACTTCTTATATGTCTATTTGATATTTCTCTTACCCACACTGGCATTTTAGTTGTATGCCAAACTGTAAGTTGTCTTTGTGAACTATGATTTCTTCTAGATATCCATTTAAAGAAGCTTTCTATATAATCAAATATTCTATTAACTACAACACCTAAAACATCTATCATTTTCCATCCTCCACTAACTTCTCTTTAAGATACTCTCCAACATAATCTATATCTGGAGCCTCATCTATCATCTTTAATATTGCACTTACTGAATAAAATTTACCAAGATTTGCAATTGTCATATTAGCCTTACGTTTAACAAATTTTATATGTATTCCATAATCTCCAATATGAACTTCTTTAAAGAAAGGTGCTGACGTCCAATCTATCATATTTTCACCGCGATAAATTTTAATTCCCTATCATTAACAACCATACCAGCTAACCTAGTAATCCAATCATAAAAACTTAACCCAAACTTACGAAATGGAAGCAATGTTTTGTAAGCATAAGTTGGTATGATTTCATTATAGATAGGTTTAAACCCAGCTTTAACTAAAAGGTTATTCATAAGCTGTGGAGTCCAAGTCCATAGGTGTTGGTTGACATCATCCTTATTAATTTTACCACACTTATTTATAGGGGTGATAAGTATAAGCTCCCCTCCTTTTCGTAGCTTAGAAGCCATTACACGGAGCGTTTCTATAGGATTATTGACGTGTTCGAGCACATGAGCGGAAAATACTATATCGAAGGCCTCATCTTCTATTAAGTTAATATTATCAGTTGCGACTCCACCTTTAGCTTTAAAAAAACTTATTGCAAACTTCGAGATGTCATATCCAAATCTTTTATTATATGGAAGCCAGAATAAGTTCTGTCCCATACCTACACCAAACTCTAATATATTTTTATCATTTAAATCTTTAATATTTCCAAAATATCTTCTCTTAGCTATCTCAGACCTAACCTTGTAGTAGTGTGGGTTAGTGTAGAGGTGTTGATGTCTGTTCTTGTGATATTGGTTCTCGTATCCAGTTATGTTTGTTTTATTCATCCTTATCTACCTCATCTATTATATCTTGAGCTAGAATTACTGGTTTTTGTTCTTTATCCCCAAACAATCCTTTCATTAGCATTGGGTTCATCTCAGTCATATATTTTTGTTCTTCATGGAGGATATGAAACTTAACATCTAGCCACCCTACAAACACAAATACTAGAAATGCAATTATAGCTAAGAGCCATAATCCCAATCCTGGGAAGTATGGAGCAAGTACTCCGGCTCCTATTAAACTCAATGCTGGAAGCTGGCAGAATAGATATCCTCTTCCTAGTGTAAACTTAAAGATAGCTATTTTTCTCTTCCACTTATCCCAACCTTTTAACTCAGTCTCGAGCTTTATTTGTGGTATGGATTCGATATTCATTTCAAATTCCTCTTATTATTTATATGACAACATTTACTACAGAGCGGAAACAGCTTATTCTCCTTAAGTCTATTCCTCAACAACCTATATTCTTTACCGTTCCATATCTCAGCCAATCCATTTTCCTTTATATTCCCTAGAACACAATTAACCATAGACAAATTAACACAAGGAAAGACTTCACCATAAGGGGAGATAACAGTCCTAGACCAAGGATACGTACAAGTTGTTTGTTCATTCCATTTATGATTATAATAGTTATTGATTGCGTCTTTTGACGGGAAAATTATCTTTAACCCATATCCATCGTGGCCATTAATTACCCTACACGCTTCTCTTTGATTGTTTAGTATATCTATATTAATATTCTTTACCTCGTCCTTTAACCCATCTAAATTACCATGTCCATCATCATTACTAAGAGCCAGTATATCTTTAGTCCTCACAGTCAACATATCACTATTATGAGTTATTAACCCAACACCCCAATCATCAATACCAGCTTTCTGTATAACCCTAAGTGTTTGTGATAACTTTTTCTGATTGATAGCTGAGACGTAAGTTGAAATCGACAAGCTAGGTATCGTCTCCCCATTAACTTCAAATTCCTTTAGAATCTTAATCCCTGCAATAAGTTTATCAAAAGTTCCTGGAACACTTCTTACTTCATCATGGATAGCTTTAGGTCCATCTAGAGAGAACGTAATATGATTAATACCTGAGTTAATAATCTTTTTAGCAACATCTTCAGTTAGCAATGCCCCATTACTTACAAAGTTTACTAACATACCTTTATCCTTGGCATACTTAGACACCTCAAAGATGTTCGGATATAGAAGTGGCTCACCTCCATGAATAGTGAATACCTTAACCTTCATCTTAGCGCACTGGTCAATCAAGTCTTTTATTTCATCTAGCGATAGTTCTTCCCTTACTCTATCCTCTATCAATTTACAAGTCTTATCTTTCTCTACTTCATTATAATAGAAGCACATCTTACACCTTAAGTTACATCTATACGACACCAGCAACGTCACCGACAACGGAGCGAAAGCTTTACCTTTACCGAAATGATAAGGCAGAAAGTTATATAACTCTTCTAACTTATTCGCGAACAACTGGTTCTTAGCTAATTTACTTATTAATTTTTTCATTTTCTTTTATTTCAATTTCATCACAGCACTCTAAGGCACTGATATAGTTTAAATAGGTAGCTCCACATTTTCTACATTCTTTATTTCCCATATGACCCCACCCGGATTTGCACCGAGGCCAAAACCGGGTAAGGGTTTTATCCTAACTACTAGACTATGGGGTCTCGAATTTAACTTAATCTTCTTCTTCTTGCTCATAACCATTACAACAATTTGCTGCTTCGATTATAGCTTTATTCCAAACATATTGAACATCACTACAAGGATGCTTATAACCCAATCTAATGATTTCATCTCGTATATTATCTGCTGTGTCAGCTCTTATCTCCATCTCATATTTACACGGCTCTTCTTCGTTATCAAATGATACGTCTTCGTCGCTAGATTCTTTATTTTTCTTAAAAACATGTTCTGTGAATTCTCCTGTTTCCTGATTAAGAACTATGAAAACAACTGTTTTAAAATCATCTTCATATATTCTACTAGCAATACTAAATTTATTTTTTCCCATTTATTTACCTCCCTTTTATCTCCTCTAAGTTTAATAATCCATTTGAATCTGTAGTAGACATAGTTACAGAAGAAACTCCGGCTAAAGTACTTATAAATCCACCTATCATTCTTCCCCTATAGTCATTTTTCTCTTCTAAGCTTATAAGAATCTTCTCCTTCGTCGTTAGACGCTTCGTAGTCAGACCTTTTTTTGTTAATTTCTTCTTCATCTTCGCCGACTCATCCATTTAATTAAAGGAATCTTCTTAATCTTTTTAAACTTAGACTCCAAGAACACCTCATCGTTCCTACAAGTTTGGCATATATCAGATAGCCTTGAGCTTGCCATTGCCCACCGGAAGTTTCTATACTTCTCATTATTCCAGATACTTTTAAACGACTCCTTAAATACATTACCAAAACAGACTTGCTTATCATAAAAATAACAACAAGGAACGACATCTCCTTCCCACGTAATATAACAATTATGCCAGGGCATATAACATGAGCGAAGTGACGGGCCTACTGGCCCATACCTTAATTCACCTTTATTATAATCTTCGATGTAATCATATAGCGGTTGAATATTAAGGTCAGCTATAATTGCAGTTGACTTCTCAATCTCACTTAGTGCACACTCAAGTTCTATCATAGAGTTTTTTAACAGGAATTTTTCAAAATCCTTTATATCATATTCAACAACGGGTGTTGGGTTTATCTCATCAACACCTAAATCATCAATCATTCTTATAGTATTAACTAAGTCTTTAATATTATCTCTCTGAACAACGATGGCTACATCTATCCTTAACTTAGACTCACTCTCGTTCCTTAATTTAACTAACTCCTTAACGTTATCTTTAACTATCTTTAACTTTCCGTTAACACATATAGGTCCATATATCTTTTGTGTCGAGCCATCAATAGATATAGAGATTTCGTCAACCCCTGATTTAAGTAATTCTCCTGATATCTCTGGTGTCATAACCATAGCGTTCGTATCCATCTTAACAAAAGAACCATTGGCTTTAGCGTACTTAATCATCTTGAATATATCTTTATTTAAAAAACTATCAGTATATCCAGTAAGGTTTAGGTATGGTGGCTTCACTTGGTCATATATCTTCTTAAAGTTATCAAAAGTTATAAATCCCCTAGGTCTATTCATATGTCTAATTGCACACATTTTACAGTTAAAATTACAACCAACACCGTTCTCTATAGCTAATCTCAAAGGGTATGAGTAAGCCTTAGGAGCGCTTCTAAAGCACGAAAAGACCGCGGCTATAGTTCTTAGTGGTGCTCTTTTAAAGATGTCTTTGGGTATCATTATATTTCTTTTTTATTACTGAGGTATATTTAGACATTCAATAGCTATAAGGTTCATCTCTAAAGTCCCATTGTTTATATTAATAGGATCATCGCAATTCAAACCTTCATTAAATATTTCCAAAAGTCTAACATCATATCCATATTCTGCTCCTAATCTAAAAATTTCTGCCTCTCTTTCCTGCCATTTATCATATCCGATATATCCTACTGACCCTACTAATAGTAGTATAAGTATTAAGGGGATGATAAATCCTTTCTTTCTAGGCTTATCTTTATAGTTAGGGTTATCGCCTTCTTCAACATTAGTGTCTTCCATGTGTTTGTGTGTGTAATTTAATTACGATTATAATAAAAAATAAATAAATAATAAGGTTTGTTTAAACTATACTTAAGCAGCTACAGGTGTAGGTGCTGGTGTAGTTTGTGCTGGTGCAGTTTGTGCTGGTGCAGATTCAACTTGTGCTGGAACTACTGGTGTAGCTTCAGCTTCAGCTATTAGCTTATCACGGTGTTCATAGTCTATATACACATCGAATAATTTCGGTGCGTTATGTCCGCCCTTTGCTTCGCCTTTTCCAAGATATACAATCTTGATTAGGTCTCCAGGTTTAACTGCGTTCATCTTAGTATCTAAGACTGCAGAACCCCAAACAGCGACAGGCTTACCATTAACATCAATACTATAAAGCATCGATTTATTTGCTCCGACTTCTGGTTCAGCTTTAACAAAGATACCTTCAACCGACTCATTGTCTTCTGTTGGTTTCCATGTATTAATTTCAACTTTTTCAAATGCCATTTTTATTGCCCTCCTTTTTATTTAAATTATTAGCTTTTTCTTTATTTATAACCATCTTATTAACTTCATCAATCATTTCTTTAGCTTTAATTTTAGCTTCATGTGATTTCATTTTAACTTTACTAAACAACCCAAACAATAACATAACTACTCCAAATCCTACAGCCAACCATTTAAGTTGCGTTCCTATCAAATGTAATATTCCTGCTCCACAGAACGCTGCGAATGAGTAAGCTAATAATGTTGTTTTCATTTTATATTTTTATTTACCATGTTATTATATTTGGTCTTAGACCATTTAGGGTGCAACCCTATCTCTCTATATACCCTTTAGTATATAAACCTTTCGGTACTACTCGTTTGTAGTAACAAATGTTAATTATCACAAAGTGATAATACTACAAAGTAGTAGTTCAACATTTGCGAAGCAAATGAGTGTTACTCTTATGGAGTAACTTTAAAGCCCACGTTCAAGAACACTAGCAATAGCGTCGTCTGAACTACGTTGTGTATACCTTGAAGTTGTAGCTAAATTTGCATGTCCGAGCAGCCGCTGGACATCATTAACCTTAACCCCATTCTTTAATAGGTATTGAGCATAAGTGTGACGTAAGCAATGAAAATGATACTTATACCTAGGGCGTCCTGCGGCGTCTGTGTAGATAACACTATTGATACCTGCTCTCTTAGAGGCGCTTAGGAACGCTTTAGAGATAGCTCTCTCTTGTATCTTTATAGGGAAGAACTCTAAGTGTTTATTTTTAAGGTGTTTAGGTGTATTAACTACTCTATCTTTAGAGCCCTTAGCTTGTCTTATAAATAACTTATGTTCCTTTAGGTTTATATCATCTATCTTCAGAGAAGATATTTCAGAGACTCTGAGACCACTCTCTGCGGCTAAGATAAAACAGATATAGTGTAGAGGTTTATGAACAGCTTTTAGTAATTTTAAAAATTCATCATCAGATAAAGCGGTATATAATCTATTCTCTTTTTTCTTCTTTGGAACAGAGTCCAGCCTCACTAACTTCTTGCCATAATCTTCAAGAGTAATTAGACCTTCTTCGTAGGCCTTTTTTAATTCTTTTCTATTCATTATTCTGCCCACCGTCACTAACGCTTCCTGAGAAAATTAAATATAGTAAAGGTAATATTCCTAATGTATTAAATATTAAGAGAACCCAAAACCAACCCTTATCCTCTTTTCTTGCCGCTCTATAAAGAGCGAATCCTTTTAGAAGAATCACTGATACTATGAAAACTATTAATAATATAATTATTGTTAAATCTGTCATCATTTTTTTACACCGCCTTTCAATCCTTGTTGACCTTGTCGTTCACCAACACCATTATCCTTCTTATTCCATAGAGTAGTTTCGTAACCCAAATCATTTAACATCTTCTTCATTCTCCTTAAGTGATTAATTTTTTCATCGAGGTCACAGAAAGAAGAATAACAATCATAAAACTCATGTCTAACCTTTGGTCCCTTTATCTCTATCATCTCTGCCCCACCTTTAAGTGGACCTTCCTTAATAGGCTTCCATTGATGTCTAGGTAAATATTTTATTATCTTCTCAACAGAGAAGCCACCACCGTCATGAAAGATAATTTGTTTTTCCTTCAAGTCAAAGGTTGCACATCCATTATTATTTGTCCATTCCTCTGCAATCTTTTGCTTCAATGGAAGCGTTAGCTTTCGTTGCTTATTTTTTAATGTTAATTTTTTCTTCATCTTATATTTAAGTATTTACCCTTTATAAACCTTTCGTTTTTAATTCACTTCGTCTTTTTTTGAGTTGCTTCTTCAATAACTGAACAATCGCGATAAAGAACCCACCTGTATGATATTTATATCTCTCTATAAGTGAAAGGATACGGTGTTCACCTTTAGTTATAGTTATTCCGTTACTAAGAACCCAGAGTTCTTTACATTTCTCAGCGTCTGTAACGCTCTTTATATTGTTCCTTGATATGATTTCTCTAAATGGGTCCTTATGATGAACCTGAAGATTCTTTAATGTCTCTTTATCTCTATCTAGAACAGCCTGTCTCCAAGCCTTATATTTATCACATTGCCTTATCTTTAAGCATAATTTATTTAATTGCTTCTTATCCATAAATATTCCTACTTACTTCTTCTTCTTATTCTTAGTTGTCTTCTTCTTAGTTGCTTTTTTCGTAGCTTTCTTCTTTCCTCTAGACATCTTTGCTTCGCAAACGTTTCCTTCGCCGTCTATATAGTATAGAAAACCAGGTTTTCGTTCTACAACATTTTTTACTATAATTTTTCCCATTATTCTTTATCCTCCTTTTTTATTTTCTTTAGTATTATCTAAAGTTGGTGCAACAACGTCATCGCTAGACACTTCATTAGAATATTCTTCATAACTATTTATCATCATATCAAACTTACGGGTAATGTTACCTTTTACTTTACAGCCATAAGGGCATGTCATTTTATTATCTATTTTATCTTGGGTATTAATGTACCACTTCTTCTTACATCCGATGCATTCATATTGTTCTAAAATTATTGGTATTTTCTTCATTTTATCTTCTTGTAATATTTATTCTCATGGCAATTTGCGGAACATATAAAGGATGTCCTCCTCGTGACATTACTTCTGCCCATGAACTACTCGGTGCTTGTTCTGACATTGACATTCTAAATGGAGTTGGTGAATATGGTCTTGGTATTAAGTTTTGCCTAGCACAATGTGGGCATTCATCCCATCTTTCTCTATCATATGCGTTACCACATCTTCTACAAATGATTAATCCCATATTAATTTCCTCATACTATTCTAATATCTTGTGTTTTATCTTTTCTACGTAAGAAATGTCCAGCTACAATCATTAATACTCCTAACATCATAGTAAGTGCTATCTGTATAGATTTTTGAGCTGCATATTCATAATAAAGGAGAAACCCCCATATTATTACGATATATCCTATTGTAGAAATTATGTTATAAAATTTCATAGTTAGTTACTCATTGAGCTTGGCATTTTAGTTTCCTGATATAATTGCCATTTTATAATCCATGTAGCGCCTCTTTTAATTCATCTACCTTATCAGTTCTTTCCCATGTAAAGTCTTCATCTTCTCTTCCGAAGTGACCATAAGCTGCAGTGTTTTTATATATTGGTCTTCGTAAATCTAATGTTTCTAAGATTGCCTTTGGAGACATATCGAAATTCTTATATACAAGCTGAGATATTTCATCTTCAGGTATATTATTTGTTCCGAAACATTCTACATAGACCGATGTTGGTTGTGATACTCCAATAGCATAACTTAATTGAACTTCACATTTATCTGCTAATCCTGCCGCGACAACATTCTTTGCAATGTATCTAGCCATGTAAGCTCCACTCCTATCAACTTTACTAGGATCCTTTCCTGAGAAAGCTCCTCCTCCGTGTCTTCCTACTCCTCCGTAGGTGTCTACAATTATCTTTCTTCCCGTAAGTCCTGTGTCGCCTTCAGGACCTCCGATTACAAATCTACCTGTAGCGTTAATATGAATACTTGTTTCTTTATCCATTAAATCCTCACAAACTGGTAGAATAACTTTATCTAAAATTTCTTCTCTTAATTTCTCCTCAGAAACTTCTTCTCTATGTTGCTGTGCAATTACAATAGCATCAATACGTACTGGCTTATCGTCTTCATATTGAACAGTAACTTGGCTCTTACCATCTGGGCCTAGCCCTTCTATTTCTCCAGACTTACGGACTTTAGCTAACATTTTAGTTAACTTATGAGCTAACATTATAGGTAAAGGCATTAGTTCTTTAGTATCATTACAAGCATAGCCATACATCATTCCTTGGTCACCAGCGCCTTGCTCTTCGTCATCACCTTCACCTTCAGAGACACCTTGGGATATGTCTGGACTTTGTTCATGAATTGCAACCCATACCCCCGCATCATCTGCATCCATTCCAAACTCAGGGTCAGTATAACCTATATCTTTTAATGTATCTCTAACTACTCTTTGAACGTCAACGTAAGCTTTAGTGGTAACTTCACCGGCAACATGAACGCTACCCGTCGTCACCAATACCTCAACTGCTACTCTAGAATTCTTATCCTGTTTAAGCATCTCATCTAATATAGCGTCGCTGATTTGGTCACAGACCTTATCTGGGTGTCCTTCTGTAACGCTTTCCGAGGTAACCATTTTAATCTTTTTATTTACCATTTCAATTCACCTTAAACATTACTCTATCCTTATACTCTTCTTGTTTCCCAGAATTCCATCGTGAAGTTGGCCTCAGGTACCCAACCACTCTGCTCCAAATAGTACATTCTGTTCTTCTAGCGTTAGCATTATAAGATACTGATATTTGATTATTTTTTAATTTGTTCATTTGATTCTTTTTTTAGATTTTCTTTTTGTTCTACCGTTAGTCTTTTATAAGGGAAACCTTTGTTTCTCTTAACCTTATCACTTCTCTTGTTACGATGTTCACCTTGGTCATGCATTGTAAAATTAGTGTATAATAGTTAATACACTATCCTTTATAAATGTTTCGATGCTACTATTAAGTAGTAACTTAATGGTAGCATGGCCGTTCAATCGAAGATTAAATGACGATGTTACTCTACAAGCTCAACATCCAATATGTTCTTATAGTCTGATAGAAACGCAAATCTCCATCCTTGAGTATTAATTCTATATGTCTCTCCTTCGTCTATCTCCGCATATAAATTTGAACTATCAAATCTAACCTTAACTAAACTATCTGTTAACTGAAAGACTTGTCCATCCTCAGAACTAATTAAATATTTAGCGTCTTCTCCACTATACTTTATCCATTTATCTTTTATAGTTATCTCCTCGTGTCCTGTAGTAAAAGCATAAGCTATCCCGTAAGCAAACCATGCGACGAAGATAATAATAACCACTATAATAATAAGTCCACCAAAAAATCCTTTTTTATTCTTCATTTTTTAAAACCTCCTTTCCGCACATTTTTTCTAACTCTCTAATTATTCCTGGTCTAACGATAGACCCAACCCACATTGGCTCAGTTCCATATCTCTCGTAAAACTTAAAGGTTTGGCATCTTTTATGTTCAGAACAATCTTTACCAGTTTCTCTAGCTACAATACATACGAAATATTTACAAATCGAATATTTGTCTTCCTCACTTACACCAACTCCACCTACATCTATAGCATACGCACATGTCGCAGGACAATCTCTCGTTAAAAGATAATCACAAACATCTATCTTTACATTATTGCAATCAACATAGTGAGGCAATAACGGCTCTTTATCATCTGCCCTATATTTTTCAGCGTTAGCGTCAGATTTATCTGTATTTTCTCCATCCATCTTAATCATATATCTCAAATCTGAGCATACCTCCAATCATACCTAAATTATCAAACTGAATACCCTCTGGGGTATCCCCAGAAACCATATGCACTTCAGTAGACGCTGCATCAGCTAACCTCTTAAATATCTTTACCTTTTCTCTTGAAAGTGACTTAGATAATATTAACTTATCAACTGCTCCTCTCTTCAACCTATCTGTGACTTCAGCTTCACCATAAGCAACCATATTCACGTCAGTTTTTAACTTAACCATAAATGAATCTATAATCAACTTCTGCTTTGTTATCTCAGCTTCTTCTAGGTCCTGTTGACATAGCCCTACAAGCTCATGTAATCCATTTAATCTAGTTCCCCCCATATTCTTTATACACATAACTTTGTTTTTAAGCTGAGTAACTAATTGGCTTTGTCTTAAAAAATCCTCATTTGTAGGGAAATTTCCTCCTATAAAAATACCCTTAAGTTTCTTCTCATCCCAAAAGAACTTCTTTAAATGTTCTGCGTTTCTTTTGAAGAAGGTTTTAAGTTCACTATCCCTAATACGCTCAAACCTCTGGGCGCTCTGACCCCCTGTTTTGTGTTTCCCTGGAACACCTGAATGTAAAGTTTCTAATAATCTAACATGCCTACCATCAAGAACTCCAATTGAAGATTCATTTGCTTCGATAATAAGAAGTCCATAAATTTCATCTGTTGCTAACATCTCCTGTAAAGGCCCCAATACAAACGTCTGGTCACAACGATAAATCTTCGTCTTTAATTTCTTAGGCGGCTCTATGGCCCATATCCTTAAAGACTCTTTCCCATCTTCGTCAGTAACATTGCCTGTAAAAACTGCTAGCCCATTCTCCGGAGTTCTACCCATTTCTTTAAGCTTTCTAACCGCTAGTTCTAGTGCGTTAATAACATTCTTCCTCGTAGCTGTAGATTTGATGTTAGTTGCCGTTCCCTTCTCATCTTCAAGCGTTTTCTTAGTTTGAATTATGGCTGCTCCAGCTGGTATAAGAACAGTTATTAGTTCTGTATGCCTACCTTTATATCCTTCCAACTCTTCTAGAAGGATTTCTAATTCATATTTTTTTACTTCATCAAAATCATCTGATGTTGTTGTTTTATTTTTTACCATTTTGTTTACCTTATATTGTTATGTATCTTGACTATTTAAATCTTTCGGTTATTAGTTCTAGTTCAATTATAATTCAAATTTAATTATCTTACAAGTTACCCTAGTTCTTCCATAAATATCAAAGTCTGATTCTTTTAGATAAATATCATCTAACCACTTTGTGTTTTGTGTTTCTGTTCCCATTTTAAGGCTTAGGTGAATCTATAACTTGTAAGACTTTTTTATTACACTTCTTACAAAATTTGTATTCCTTTGTCAAACCTCCGTGAATTAATCCTGTTCCTAAATTTAATGTAGCACTATCTCTGAGTATTATTTTAATCCATTCGTGTTTACAAAATAGTTGTTTTATTATTCCCATACTATAATTAAGGTGCATCCTCCAATCTCGCACATATTGATCTCATTGTTATTATTATTAAAAATGGAATTGCTAGCAATGGTAAGGGTGGTTGAATTATGATTGTTGCTATCCCAGTAAATAACTGAATGAATATTTCTGTTAGTCTTATTTTAATTTTGTTTTCCATTGTTCGTTTAGTAATCAGATTGCGAAACCCCATCCGCTTTTCCTCTTTTATATTCTGCTCTGCTAATGTGATGGATTACTTCTTTAGCTTCTTCAACTTCTGTTTCACTGAAAGCACTAGTTAATAAAGACGCAAATAATACTTCTTTCCTCTCCATAGCAATCTCATAGAGTTGCTTATCTTTTGGTGTCATATTACTTAAATCCATTTTATTCGCCTAAACTATCCTCTGCGTCATATACTAATTTAATTCTTTTGAGCTTTCTAATCCTCACGCTAGATCTACGAGGTATTATTGTTGTATACATTCCATATCCTAAATGTATCTCTTTTAAGAATGGAGATGTTGTTCTTGTTGGATATTTCATTTGTCCGACTCCTTTGAAGTCTTCTGCGAACATTTATCACACATAAACTTATCTTCAGTCCATACCCATTCTCTAATACCGTCTTTGTCTACTTTCCATCTTCCAATCTTATCTCCACAATTAAGTGTGCCAACTTCTTCATCTCCCCAAACTACTGCACCACATCCTTTCATTCTGCTTCTCCTGGTTCTTCAATCCATTTAATTTTTCTCCGCTGCATATACATAACTCCCTTAGACCTTTTGATACAATTCTTACAAGTAACTTTATCTTTATTCCATGTCCATCTACCATCTTCAACTGGTCGTTCTACCTTGCTACAAATATATCTGTCTGGTTCTCCATGATACCTCGATACTCTCAAATGAATAACTTTAGCCTTAAATGTCCTCATGCTTTCACCTCATGCGTAGAACTTGTAAAAGACGTCCCCAACCAATCCTCAGTGTTACCACCTTGGTCAAAAGGCATTACCCTATGTTTTACGGGGACTATCATTGTGCTTTCTCCTTACCTGTAAAGTGCGCATCTAATTTACGAACTAATAGAGATTCACAATCAAGACCGAATTTTTGTCTGCATTCTACTAGAAAGTCACTAACGTCTTCTAACGTATCAATTTCTCTGCTGTCATAATTTAATGAATCTTTTGCGTATGTCCCAATCATAAGTAACCCCAATACAACTAATATGAATACTACTAATATAATGAAATAATATCTCCACTTCATGCTTTCACCTTCCCATGAGATTGCGAATAATTAATAAATTTTGTGGCGTTATCGTCAATTATTAATAGTGCTTTTACTAATCCTTCTAAATATCCTTGCCCTTTGTTTGTTAATCCATATGCATCTTTTAGTTGGATTTGTTCATTAATGTGATTTATTAATATTTGTTTTTTAGTTACCATTTTTAATCAAAATATTTTTCCTCTATTAGTTCATAATTCATATCTTCTTTTTGTTGTTGTATCTCTTCTGGTGTATATTCCATCATTCTTCTACCTTCGTATTATTTAGATTAAGCGTCGCTCTTTTTCTTGCTTTTTCTTTATGTTTTGTAAGACAACTATCACATCTACTATGTTTTAAATTATTAATATTATTTTTACAGTCATAACATAACCCTTTAGATTTTAATTCTAAGACTCTTTTATGATGATATTTTTTATTATATTCTGAATAATCTTTTAATCCATGAGTTTTAGCCCATTCGTTTAAATATTCCTTAACTGAAACCCAACCATTTCTTTTTATTATATGAATATTATAATTATGGCGGCTTCCAAAATTTCTTTCTTGCCACATAAAAAACTCTTTTAATCCTTCTTGAAATAAATATTTTCTAGTTAACGGGTGTGATTTATAATAATTATCTACCCCAATTCCTCTAATAATACCGGCTTTCAATATTGGATTAAATTTTACTACTTGTTTCATTTTTGTCTCCTTTAATTTTTTGTACATTACACTCCGCAGTTTTATCTTCATTTTGTACATCATAATGTAAATTAAGTCTCTTCTTTAACTCTTTTAATATATGAATTTGCCAAGCACTTCTTAAAACTACTTCACCTACACAAGTACCCCAATTATGTTTTAGATTCAATTTTTTATCTGCATCACTTAATCTACAAATATCTTCCCATGGTTTACATTCTGCTTCTAATTCTTTTATTAGTTTGTTAATTTCATTCTTCATTTTAAATCTTCTTTAGTGATATTAAAGAAATGTGTAATCCATTGACTTATTTCTCCAACTCCTCTAAATTTTATCCATTTAATTGCTTCTTGTTTTAAAATATCTCTGTTTACAAATCTTGGATTAAGTCCGTTAAAATCCTCAATATCTTTTAATGTTTTCATAATAACTCCTCTGGACTATTTGATCTTACATTTATTAAGATTTCATCTATTCTTTTATCGTGTCTAGATTTCATTATAAAATAAACTATTATTGAACCACTGACACATCCTACTATAAATTCTATCATTCTCCCCCTCCATGTAGGTTTGAAATCTCTTTATCTAATTCATGGGCTAACTGTATTTCTTCTTCTTCAAACGACGCTTTATGGACAAAATCAGAACCTAATAATTTATCCCTCTTTTCAAAATACTCTCTCCAACATATTTCTTTCATTCTAAGTTTTGTAATATTTACCTCATCCTCTTTTAAAAACTTCTTAATATCATTAGTATCAATCCATTTTAATCCCTCTTTACTTAAAGGGAAGCTATAATCACTCAAACAAAACTTACTCATTTTCCACCTCAACATTCGCACTTTTGATAATATGAGAATTAAATAGTTCTTCTAATTCTTCACACTTCTGCCATGAAGCAATCTTAGTGTTACGAACTATCTTTCCAATCTTCTTTTGTAATTCTGTTCTATCGGGAGTGTGTAGCATCTAACAAACTCCTCCATTTATCCCCATCACAAACAATACAAAATCTTCAGGTGGCTGATAACCATGTTCTTCCATATAATGAAATATCATCTGTGGAAATTTGTACTCTATATTATTTTCTTTATCTATAAGTACCTTCTCTCCATTCCCCATTGCTCTGCCTTCATAATTGCCACCGTCGATACAAAACTCACATTCATGATGTCCAGCAGTCATTAACACTCCCCCAGTATCATAAATCCGTCTCAATTTGTTTATAAAATTCTGTGAAACTGGCCCTTTAATATAATCTTCAGTTATGTCCAAGTAACCAACTGCCACTGGTTTATAATCTCTAGTAGGATAACCGTTCTCTGTGGCAAACTTATTAAGAGAATCTTGCATCCTTTTCATATCTTTTTCTACTTCTTCTTTATTCATTTTCTCTTTTCCCCTAATGCATCCTTTAATCCAGTCGCTCCATAAACTAAACCTTTTATATTATCTTTCTTAGGAATCCAACCTTCCAGTATCTTTTGTTTCAAGGTATCTGTAAAACTTTTTATATCCTCTTTAAATTCTATCCTATCTGACCGAACCAATTCTGTAGAGATATATTCATGCACAAAAGGTTCCTTAAATTTAAGGTATAGTCCTGCCCCATAAATATCATATTTTTTATTTAACTTATCCCAAAATCCCCTCTTCGGTTTAATCAATGTTATTCTCTTTCGGTCATAATAAATTTTAACTATGCATGTCCCTCTTTTTGTGTATTCCTGAATCTCCCCATAATAGTTATCATAGAAGCCTACTCCTAAAATACTCTCGACCAAATGAGGTACGCTTACCCATTCCTTTTGTTTATTCTTTTTTACCTTTTTAACTTCAGACGCTTTCATAGTTTACAATATCCCATTTTTTTTATATATCCTTATAGCTCCTTTTAAATCTTTAATCTCATCTCCCATAGTTTGAATTACTAACCCTAATCCATTACCTACTCCTGGGCCTATCTCTCGGCAATCATTCCATATCGTCTTTAAAACCTTAAGCCTAGCTTCGTCTCTAGCCAACCATGTCTGGCAATCTTCTCTATGCTGACCAAGGACTATCTTCTCATGGTTCTTTCCCATACCTTCTATTTGTAAATTTAATAACTCAATATTCTCTTTTGCTTTTTCTGTTTCTGTTCCCATTATCCTTTCTCTCCTATTCTTTTGACTATATCCTTATGACTAAACCCTAGACGCTTTAGATTAACATAAGCATCCTCCCACGTCTCAAATCTATTTCTATATTCTGCTCCTTCTCTAGCCATTAAGTCAAAGAATATCTTCTCCTGAGCCAACTCCTTAAGAGCTTTAATTTCATCTGCTGTAAATTCTTTTCCCATTTTATTATTCCCTGCAACAATCAAGCATCCCTCTTAACTTAAGAGAGAACTTCGACATTCTGCTTTTTTTTGGTTTATTTTGTTCTTCATTTTCCTTATTGGTTGTATCTTCTTTCATCTAATTTATCTTCCTCTTCATACATACAATCTCTGAAACATTAATATCCTCATTCTCCATCTCTTTAAAATCCCTCTTTAAATTAGGGCTCCTAATCCTTTTAAATCCATTCTTCTTGTAAAATCTAATAGATGGACTTCCCTCTCCTATTGTTGCTAACCTCATCTCTTTAAATCCTTCGTCGTATGCGAAAAGTAACATCTTATATAAAAGTCTCTGTCCAATCTCTTTCCCACGATAATCTTTATCTACATACATCCTCTTTAACTTACAGATACCTTCTCCTTCGTCTTTAAGCGCAGCGGTTCCTACAACTTTATCTTTGTCTACATCTTCATCGATACAGACGTAGAATAACACATAGTCATCAAAGTTTTCCCATTCTTTTACTAACTTCTGGCCTAACAGTTCAATGGAGACTTTATCTATCAACTTCCTAACTTTAAACTTGTCTTCAGGTTTATATTCTCTTAGTTCCATATTAAATTTCCTCCTCAAATACTTTAACATTGAGGTTTCTTGCTTTAGCGTAATCAATCGTAAACTTAGTCCCTCTACTAATCCCATCATGAAAAGCCAAAACTCTATCGCACATACCGATCATCTCAGCGTTACGATGTAAATAATAAGTTCCAATAAAAGTATTGACCGGTCTTATAATTATAGATTCAAAACCATTGTCATCACAGAATTCTTGAGCGATGCTGTCTACCCCATTAGCTCCTCCATGGATTAGAACATCTCCTTCACTAAGCTCTTGTTTTAAGATATCCTTTACGAAAGACTCATTAACAATACCTCTACTCCCTGTTATTAATATGTTTTCCATTATATCCTGGTATATGTTCCACAATTAGTTGTAAATTCGAATATAGTAAACCCAGAACGGCCCTTAGCTTTTTCAATATTAACCTCCAATAAACCACCAGAAGGATTAACTCCATCAGAGTAGTCTATAATGTTTTTATCAGAATCTAACATTGTTAGATTATATGAAATAAGATTACCTGGCTCGGAAGTAATATTATATTTGAGCTTCTGCCAATCTAGTATTTTAATATCTACTCCCGTATATATCCCAGCAGGACACATAGGCTCCGATTTATATTCTCCATCAATACACAGATAAGGTTCTAGTGATTGAATATGTTCACCACTTAAAGAAATTTCAGTTTTTACTAATGCTATAATTATATCATTCTGCTTAACTAATGGGAATCTCTCATACTCCATCCAAATCAATCCGCTACTTTCAACAATAAGCCAATCTGATTGTCTAAAACCCATACGATTAACCCATCCACTTTCCATATATTTTATAAACCTCCAATACTCTAAATAATCTAAAGCTGAAGAACTATTGTTAAATTTTTCATATTCCTTAACATATTTTTTTATTGGATAATGTGATTTTTCTTTATCCATTTGTATTTCTGCATTCACTTGAGATAGGCAAGTTTTAATTGAAGTATCGTCTACAATATCATCTATAGATATAGAACCTGATAAAAACATCTTGATATTATACATAACCCTACTAAACCAAGAGGAGGTTTCGTCTTGTTGTCCCTGTGTTGGTTCTGAGGCTTGTACCATATGGGGTACTAATAAGATTACCATGCAGATTAATCCTATCATTTTATTATAATTTGTATTTTTTTTCATTTTATTATTAACCTTTTACCCTTTATAAACCTTTTGATACCACTCTGTAGGGGTATCTCTATATAGTCTGCGTATCATTCATATGAATGATTCCAACGTTCACTAAAGTGAATCTGTTACGCATCTCCAAGTTATCCCGAGTTGAATCTTTCTGATGACCTGATTGTCGACGCCATACCTTTGAGCAAGTTCTGTTCTTGAACTCCTTTTGTCTCTATAAACCTTAAGAACATCTATAGGCTTCATCTTAGACCTACCGTTTCTAACACCGACAGCACTTCTTCCTCTTGCAACTCTATCTTTAACGTTATCTTGATGAGTTCCAATTATAAGGTGGTCTGGATTGATACATCTCCTATTGTCGCAAGTATGTCTTATAACCAAACCTTTTCTAGGTGCACCTTTATAGAATCTATATATGTGCCTATAGATTGGCCTTGTCTTCCCCTCTCTCATGCAGGTAACATAACCTTCACCGTCGACGCAATGTGAAGTGCAGATGTGACATCCGTTCTTATTTACTTTAAATTTTATCTCTTTCGCCATCATATTTATATGCATCTTTATTTCTTCAAGCTACGTATACTAATCTTGGTCTTATGTCTTTTATCTGTAGGGTACATATATGCCTGAGCATAGCTCCAACCTTTTCCATCATTAGCCTTCTTGGTTCTAATTGAAGGTGTAGAGAAGTCCATTAGTTCTAACGGTTCCTGGACAGTAGACCTAAACTTTTCAACTGCAATTGATAAAGGTAGGGAAGTGATGTATGTTAACTCATCGTTACTATACCCTGGCAACACCTTGCATAAGTACAACTCATTTTCCATATTGGACGTCCATTCCCTTTGTAGAATCTTTTGCGTGTCCTGCCCTGTAAACAATTCCCTGTTTTCATAAGCGGTAAATGCAAAGATGGCATCAAGGGAAGCTTGACACCTTCTACAGTCCAATGCATGTTCTCTGTATTCCTTATACGCTTTATCTAATCTCCTCAAGTGATTAGTCTTCTTAGCGTGGTCAGTTGTAGCTGTAGCTGCGAAGTCCTTGACAACATGAATACAACTATTACCTCTTGGGTGAAAGTGCTTATCTGCATATTCAATATTATCAAGTCTCCCAGACCTCTCTAAGAACTTCATAAAATTACTTACTTCTTCTACTTCGTATGTTATTTTTCCCATTTTGAATATTGGTGCCGTCTCTCCGGCTGTCACGCACACCCCATTGTAGTTAACATTTCCAGTGGGTTCGAAACTATGGTAACCCGCAGTTTTGGCGTTCCCTGGTAATTATGATAGTGAATATAAAATGTGGTGATTGCCGAAACAACCTGCCTCTATTACGAGACCCACATTCCAGTTTATGACAAGGTGTCAAGCGTTTATACCGCCAATGCATACGGTAGGAGTTTAACCTACTCATCTGTCTTCACAGAATATCCTTTTAGACGTAACCGAAGTTAGTTAGCAAGTCTTCGTATGCTATGCACAACGGCAGGTTACGACCCTGCATCTATAAGTTAGACGCTGATAGCGCCAACCTCGCTCTCGTTCTTGAGCTACGTGTGCAATCAATTAAGAATGATAAATCATTCTAGATGAATATAAAGATGTAGCTTCATGTAGCCGCAGCTATCCACTACAAATAGAGTCCTACTCTAGGAGCTGTTATAGGCAACGTAACAATAGTCACCGCAAGCTCAGATGAGGTAGCCCAGATTCGAACTAGGATTAGAAGCTTCCAAAGCCCCGGTGTTAACCAAATTAGCCACTACTACCTCTTATAGCCCTAGGAGAATTTGAATCTCCGTCTCGGGGTTCAAGGCCCCGCGTGCTTGGCCAGACTACACTATAGGACTGAAGAAGTATAAGGGGTTTATCCCTTATACTCCATTAGAACGCCCCTTGCCACGTCAACCAATAGCTTTTTATGGAAGCTATAAACCAATGGACCTGCCGCGATTCGAACGCGGACTAATTGATTGCAAGTCAATCGTGCTAACCTTTAACACTACTAAGGCCCTTTATGGGAGTATACGGGATTGAACCGTAATCTTCAGGGTTGGAGCCTGACATAATAACCATTATACAATACTCCCTTTAAGTAGGATAAGAGGATTTACACCTCCCTCTCACGGATCACACCCGTGCGCATCGTTACCTATGCTTTATCCCACATTGTTTTATGTGGGGTACAGGGTTCGAACCTGTGAGAGCAACAAGTGCTAATGGATCTTAAGTCCATCCCGTTCGGCCACTCCGGCAACCCCACATATGAGGGCACTAGGATTCGGACCTAGGCAGACCATAAGGTCATAGGTTTTGAACCTATTCCGTTTGCCACTCCGGTATACCCTCAATGAGGAAGGTAGGATTTGAACCTACACAGGACAAAAGTCCACGGGTTCTAAGCCCGCTCCGTTTTCCAATCCGGCACATCCTCTTATGAGCCCGGCCCGATTTTAACGGACGATCGCTGGCATATAAGACCAGTGCCTTAAACGGACTTGGCCACGGGCTCCTATGAGCGCGAGAGGATTTAAACCTCTGATCTCTGCCGTATCAGGACAGCGCATTGAATCAGGCTATGCTACGCGCTCTTACAGGCCTACAGGGAATTAAACCCTGACCGATGAATTAGAAGTTCACCGTGCTATTCATTACACCATAGGCCTATTACAAGGATAGACGGATTTGAACCATCACTTTCAGAGTCGAAATCTGACGTGCTAATCCATTACACCATATCCGCAATGACCTTGAGGGGATTTTAACCCCCAATCTCCCGATTAAGAGTCGGGCGCAGTAACAGGTTGTGCTACAAGGTCTAATGACCCCACCGGGATTTAAACCCAGATTTATGGCTTAAAAGGCCATCGCTCTATCAAGTTGAACTATGGAGTCTATGAGCCCAGTAAGATTTGCACTTGCTCTAGATGAACTTCAATCAACCGTGCTCCTATTACACCATAGGCTCTATGCTCCCAATGGGATTCTAACCCATGTCTCCACGATGAAAACGTGGTATGCTTGGACAGACTACACTATAGGAGCCTTTTTTGATAATAATTTTTACTGTCTTGATTGGGTTCTCTTACATATTTTACATCTATTATCTAAACCGAATAATTTAGTTTTATTCTTTGAAAACTCTTTCTCCTCTTTAAATTCTTTACACATGATACACATGTATTTCCCGTTTTTGAATCTCCTTTTAATGGCTTTTTTAGTACTTTTTATGGCGTTTGCTAATGTTCCCATTTTTATCTCTTCCTTGGTTATCTTATGGATATCCCCATTATCCATGTGCTTTTTCGTGTGATTACTTAAAAGACATAATTCTAAATTCTCAATCCTATTATCATCCTTAATCCCATTAATATGATGCACAATCTCGAATCTAGATAAACCTCTTCCTAAATGCCTTTCCATGACTAATCTGTGTTCAGCTCTGGTAGTTGACCTATTTAGCCTTATAACTTTATATCTATTCTTATATATTACTTCTTTCATAATGTTATTAAAATAACACCCTTTATAAATGTTTCGGTACTTATTTAATACGACTCAGGGATGATTCAAACATCCACCTCATGGGCAACAACCATACGTGCTATCTAATTACACTACCGAGTCAATCTGACTAGCCAGAATCGAACTGACATTTCTCAGGTTACAGCCGAGAGTAATAAACCATTATACGATAGCCAGTTAAAGTCCAAGGGGGGATTTGCACCCACCGTTCGATGAGTTGCAGTCACCAGCCTTAACTCCTTGGCTACTTGGACATGATTATAAAATGCGGAGGCCATCTATTATTTTCAAATAGCGCCTCCAACTCTACTGATAATTAATCAGCTTTGTCTATTCCTCCGCATCATCTCTCGAGTATAAAAATGTGGACTTAGGCAATTCTGCTCTTTTGTAACAGCATGGAGTGTCTAACATCCTTTCGGCATCTACCATATCCACAAAGCCCCCCACTGGAGTCAAACCGGTATCTTTTCTTTACAAGAGAAATATTCTATCATTGAACTAGGAGGGCAATTTAGATTCGTCGTAATCGGGATTCTGTTTCTCTCTCCATATCTATCTAAGCCACTACCCGACAATCATAGCTACAGGGGCTATGTCTGTTTGTGTTGCATTCCTGTATGTCCCGAATTTCCTAAGCACTAAACCTAATGGAGACGTGAATCTATCTCTGGTGTTTTATCACCTAATGCGAGATAAGGGTAACGCTCCCTTGTCTTTTGGTTGGAAACCAAACGTTCTACTATTGAACCAATCTCGCTATGGCGCCCCCGATCCGAATTGAACGGATATGCCAAGATGACGCAGGGTTCAAACCTGCTGGGCTACCGTTACCCAACGGAGGCAAGCGCCCCAACCGGAAATTGAATCCGGAACTCTAGATCGACAATCTAGTGTAGTGACCATTATACTATTGAGGCAATAGCGGGAGTTGGATTCGAACCAACGAACTCCGGCTTATGAGACCGGCGACTTAACCAAACTAGACCACCCCGCTATTAAAAAGAAAAATAAAAAGTTAATTAAACATTTTAATGTTTATTATTCTTCGTCTTCTGTATCTTCTTCTTCAGCGTCAGCATCAGCTTCTTCTTCTTTATCTTCAGCTTCTGCATCTTCTGTAGTTTCATCTTCAGTTTCAGTAGTTTCAGATTCATCCTCAGATGCTTCATCCTCAGATGCTTCATCCTCAGGTGATTCTTCGTTCTCAATCTCAGCTGTAACTTCCTCTGCCGTTTTCTTATCTCCTTCTGTAGGAGTAATTTCTTTATTTTCTTCCATGTTAATTTTTTTAAACCTCCTTTCAATGTTCCTAACATTAAAAGCCGGACCGTCTCCGACTGACTCCTTATAATAATTGTAAACAATCACTATGAATATAAACTTAGATTTTCCCCCACATTTAAGGGGGAAAATGCTTAATAATAACAAATAACAACCTTTATAAACCTTTTGATACTACTTCTGAGTACTAACATTCTATGTTAGTTCCACGTTTCCATAGGAAACGTTGTAGCAACATTATAGGCTTATCTCTTAGACTTCTTCTTGACAGCTTTACGCTTCCTAGCAGGTCTCTTCACCTTAGTGAAATTCCTTGCAGGAACAGTAAAAGTCTTGCCAATATAGTCCGCATGCGCAGCTTTATCCTTATGATCGATTAAGATAACTTGCATCGAGCCATTGCTCCTTATGCTTAACACTCTACACTTACATCCTTGATATAGATGTTTATAAGACATGTTACTGCCATCTTGATTTGTCTGTGGGACAATGCCTGTGATGACATCTCCAGCTTTGAACTTAGGAGCATCAACATCGAATATATCTAAACTATCAGATACATCTACAGGAACCGAGCATTCCTCGTCAATCCTGTTGTTAACCTCACTTACTGCATTATTAACATACTCTTCAGTAGCACCAAAGAATAAGTTTAAGAACAGCCTAGCAACGACGTAGAGAATACCTGCTACAATACCTCCTACTATAGCTATAGGCCAAAGGACCAAAACCATGACGAATAAACACTCTCTATCATCTTTGTCCATGTTTTTTCCAATCCCAGACGCAATAAAAGCTAGTAACAAACCAACCAAAAGGTAAAGAACGACTCCTCCGACAATTGCTAATGCAATTATTCCTTCAGAACAACTTTCTAGTACCATTTTTTTATTTTTTACCTCCTTTCATTGTATTAAGTTTAACTTTCCCCTTCTTTGCCTTTACTACCTTCTTAACTTTTGTAACCCTTATCTTCGACTTGGGCTCTACATCAGAAGGCTTAATAATATACCATCCGAAACGTTTCCTTGGTTTCTCAACAATATTATAAATCTTTTCTTTAATCCCGTGAGTATTGTTTCTAGCTATCTTAAGATGCCCTTTAAGTGTAAAATAATATAAAGGAATATACCCCAAGGCTTTTTCAAGGAAAACATCTAACTTCTGAATCTTCTCTTCGTAATCTGATTCATTAGATAGGATATCATAAAGTGTTTTTGATTCTGACGATTTACGTTTATTAGACGTTACGTCTATGACTGGAGCTGTTTTATCTGAAGTTATTAAATAAACTCTTTTATTCTTTATAAGAATTTCTTCCTTCTCCATTCCAAAGTAAAGATAATCTAAGTTCTTATGTGAAGTCGAACCGCAAAGTACACTGTCCCCATATTTACATAAAGAGAAAGGCTTAATAGCATTCTTGAAATAGAATTTATTCTTTCCTCTCTTATCATATAATACAACACTATACCCACCTTTTAACTTATCACAAGTATCTTGTATAGCCATAGATATCCTTTTTACCCTGTCCTTAATATTACTCTTCTTGAAGAAGTAGTCTATTAATTCAAGGATGACATAACTATCTGTACTAATGGTTGTCTGAAAGTTGTATTCGTTATGAAGTTTCTGTGCATTTGAGATCATTCCGTTATGCATCAATGTAAAGTCTCCTAATTTAAACGGATGATGATTTCTATTATAATCATAATCCTCATCATTAATAACATCTTCTTTAGTATCTGGAAGTTCATCATCTAAACTAACTATACCGATACGATGAGTTTCGAGAAAGATGTTAGATAAGTTAGCTCCCCAACTTATAGACCAATCCCATTTAGCAGAACGACGTATAGTGCTTTTAGATTTAGATATAGGTAAGAATCCTCCTATACTATAATTCTCATCTTCATTAAGGTCTCTTACCTTAGTCCATTCTGTAGAAAAACGATTATGACCTACAATAAAGTTCTCTCTAGTTAAATCATATTCGTCTAGTTTGCTCGCATCAAAAGCTCCAGTCTTCTTAAACATTGTGTTATGGTTGAAAACACCGAAAGCATCATTATTATGCATTGAGCCGAAACACATCATCTTAAAGAACTCACCGACATCTGCCATGTTTATCTTTTCTCTTCCAAGTTTTTGTATTATATGTATTTCACACATCTTTATTCCTCGTCATAAAACTCTGGTTCTGCTCCATTAAGCACACCAAGTGTTCCTGCATTTATATAAACTGGAGCTATAGTTTTAAGGTGATTCTCTCCAAATAGAACAAAAGTCTCCCACCTCTTCTTTATGTAGTTTTGAATAGATTTATCGAAAATATCTAGAAAAGCTTTCTTTGTAACCTTCATAGTCCCAATCTCTTCCAATGACTTCTCCTTTAAAAAGTTTAAAACCCTCTGATGAATCATTATCCAATTAATCATCTTTGAAGGATTAACCGTCCCTGAGTGACTTCTTATTTCTAAAGTCCCCCTGTAAAATATACTATGAAGATTAGCCCAACAATATCTCTTATCGTTACTATGTGAACGTATTTCACTTCTATAAAATCTAGTTTCATATATCATCTCTTTAAATTCGTCTAATGTCCTTACGCCCATTATCTCCTCTGGTGTATCCTTATAATACTCTTCAAATCTTGCACAAAACTTTCTCGAACGCCTACTTTTAGGGAGCATATTAAAAAACATATCCTCAAATCTCAGATAAAACAAATAAAGTTTCTTTAAAAACAAGAGTTGTTGCTCTACCTCTAGGTGGATATGAAGACCACACGATTTATTAACCCTATAATGTTTTTGATTAATGTTTTTGCCAAACTCCTCTATTGAATTAAAGAGTAAATCCCCATTCATAGGAACACTACTAAATTCTACTCCTTCACGTCCACTTAGTGATAAATCTGTTCCTTGAGAAAATCCTAATTCTTTTAGTTCTTCTCGTATGAATGAACTAGCATCTAGATTTTTATTAAGACATTCTATTTCTATACCACAATATCTCTTATCTGGGTTTTTAATAAATGTCTTTGATGAAACCTTTCTCTGTCCTATATTCACACTGTGAAATGTTCTGTTGATTTTCCGGTAGCATGGAGTACAAACATCTCTCCACCCATATTCTCTCAAGTTGCTATCAAATTTACGGACACCGCACTCTTCACACTTCTTTGTTTTATTCTCGAAGCAATGGTTACACACATTCTTTCCTTCTACAATTCTAAGCCTATTTACAATCTTGTAACAGTGTTCACAAACTTTAAAATTTTCTTTAACACATCTTTCACAATAAAATCTTTCACCAACCTTCCAAGACCTTCTGCCTGACCAGAACCCAATATACTTAGAACATGGGCCACATTTCTTTAACTTAAAGAATTTGTGTATATCTTTCATAACCTTTATAGATATGTTCTTCGTAGAAACCATGTCTCCTTTTGCTGCAGCCATCTCTCTAGTATAAATAACTGTTAGTTTTCTCTTTAATTCATTTATATTTATATTCATCATCTTATTTTTTCCTAATCTTTCTTAATGTTCTCATGAATGTAGACCTAGATCTACCAGTCTGCTCTATCCATTTATTACAAGCCTCTTCTAGTTTGGTATATTTTGAGGTTAAGTTTAATATTAACTGTATCTCCTCATCAACCTTAAGTATCTCTGTAGCAAACACCTTCCAATCAAACCCCTTTCTCTTTATCTCAGAGAGTATAACTAACGACCTTATAGAGAGGTTTTGAGTAGCCTCTGAGCAACTTTCATTCACATACTCGATAATATCCTCATCAATGTTGCTATCCTCTTCTAACCCCTTAAAAATAGCTAATTTCTCAGAGAAGGTAAAGTCAAAGTCAATGTTTACCCCTCTACTGGCAATAGGTTCAAAGCTAGATAAAACTCCATTAAATATCAATACAATTGAAGCTTCCATCTTAAATTTATCTGGAATATCTAGCTTCTCAAAAGCCTTAGAAGTAGTGTGGTAGTTTATCTCTCTACCGTCAGAGTGAGCTCCCCAGCATGCCGACTTTAACATTCCTAATATTTTAGGGTCTCCAATATTAGATAAATCATCAAAGATTATAATCTTCTTATCTCTATTTTTATAAAGTAACTCATAAAATTTAAGCGGTGTAGAATACGTTTTTATATATGCATAGTCCAACTTCTTCTTCTTCACAAAGTCTAAAACCTTATGTGTCTTACCCATACCAGGGTCTCCCCTGGCTATCAAAAGATTAAACGCTCCCTTCTCCATAGCATTTAAAGATACATCTAGTAATTTATATTTATCGTTTACCATTTTTCTTATCCGAACATCCAGCCCAAAACTCTTCTACTATAGCAGCTCTTCCATCTTTCCCCGAAGTGCCGTGTTTTAATATTGCTTCTTTAAGTTTATCTTTATCCCAATCCATAAACTTACATATATTCTGAACCTTCTTGTCAGTGTCATTTTGACTATCTAATATTTCTTTAATTTTTAATTCTACTTGCATTTTAACCTCCCTTTTCTTCTCTAATTTTATTCGTGCCGAGTTTTATCGGCTTCGCCGTCCACCCCGTTGCCCGTCTGAAAGGATAAATGGTCGTCTTCGACGCCAACTCTTTTCCTTTTTCCTCATACTCTTTAAAAAGTATCATGTACTTCTTTGGTATATCTCTGTATCTTCTCATTGACATCTTACTAAAGACGAAGCATACCTTCTCTTTAGGATACCACACAACTCTTAATCCTGTACGGCTCCTAACTATCTCATCTTCAAACATCTTTAATCCTACTCCGTAGAACTCCACATTTTCTTTAAGCAATTATTACAATACATTCTTTTATTCCCTGAGTTTAAATCTTCATAATCATCAGAGAACTCTTTTCCACATCTAACACAATTAGTATATGTTTCCTCATCAGTCTCTATAAAGACATTCATAAGATGAGTTACTTCATTCTTCTCATCTGAAGTTGCTTTATTGATTCCTTCCATTAATTTATTATAAGACTTTAGTTCTTCTTTGCTTAAATCTTCTTTAGTTAGGTCTTTATTAAAACCTTTATAATCTTCATTTAACATCTTTCCCCACCGCCTTTCAATCCTTTAAGGTTACCGCCTGACTGTTCCTGCGCTTCCTTCTTCTTTTTAGTCACATAAAAATCTTCATCTTTCAACCCTAATAATTCAGCAACCTTAACCCCCATTTGCTTCAATCCTTTTGTTAAAGCTCTAATTTTATTATCCCTCCATCGAACAGCGTCTTGTAAATTCGATATATTTTTAGATTGGCTTTTTATAATATCACTCTCCTTAATAAACTTATTCTCAGGATGAAACATATCATCACACTCTGAACAAACCCTAACTCTAATCTCCGCAAGAAATGGACAGATACACCTAAGTCTTTTTGGTATTAAATGATGTGCAGTTGTTTTCCTTTTCTTCCCACATATTTGACAGCAATTCTTCTTGTAATTCTTAGACTTTAAATATCTAATTTTACAAACCTTAAGGAAATAAACATCTCCTAAACTTTCTCCGCTCTCTATTTTTCCTTTACCTTCTATCTTATTTTTATCTTCCATTTTTTAAATATATTCCTCCTATAACTCTATCTAAGAAAACCTTTATCCCTTCTGGATAAAAATTATCATTAATCATAATACCACCTTCTTGGATTTTTACATCGCTGACATTGATTATACACGCCTTCTTAAACTCTCTAGCTGTAATCGACGCATGACTTGTTAATCCTCCGCATATAGTTATAACTCCTACTGAATGTTCTATAGCCACTGTATCCTCTGGTTGAGTAAACTCTTTAATTAGAATTACCTTCTCTCCCATCTTCGACCTACGGATAGCTTCATCTGAACTCAGTACAATTATCCCTGTAGCTGAAACTTCACTAGCAACTTGACCTTCTGTTAATTTCTTCATCTTTTATTTCTCCCTTCTTCCCATAAACTCATCTCATAGCTATTACTAGTTAACTCATCACTATTAGCCATAACACCTGTTCCTTTAGGAGCTTTTGGAAAACCAAAGAGCCCATTAAAAACTCCATTTTTAACTCCCCATCTTCCATCAGAAAGCCTACCATTCTTAACCCATCTACAATGTTGATGTCTACAATGGTCACATACTATTATTATTTTACCATTCTTCCATGGCTTTGTTTTAACCCTTAAATATCTACGGCATTCATTACAATATAATTCCTGAATATCACTGCCCATCTTCTTCTTCCTCGTAATAACTTAAACGAATATAATACTTACCACTAATACAATCGTCACAAATTTCATCTGAAGTGCTACCATAATCTTTCCATTCTCCATCTACTTTAATTTGTATCCAAGCATGCCCCCCGCCACCTTCACGAAAGCCCGTAGCATATCTGACCTCTTCTCCCATCTCTTTCGCTACAAGATATAAAAATAGTGCATAGTCATCACAATCACCTTGATGCCCATTCAATACTATCTCCCCAATGTTCTGTATATATTCTCCCGTAGGTGACGACCTATCTATATCAAGGGTATAGTTCTCCATAAATATCTTCACATTCAAATGATAAACCTCGTCGAAGCTATCCCCTGCGGAAACAACTGTTATTAATTCTTGATAATTACTTCTACTTACATTTATTACTTCCTCTAATGAATCAAAAAAGTAAGAATAAGAAGTTGAACCTTCATTGGTAAAGTTATAATCTGAAAAGTCATTTCTTGGCACAATGGTAATTATATCACTAGGATAAAAAACTACATCTTCCCAAATATCCTCATCAATATCTTCACCACATGATAAACCCCAAACACAAAAATTTATCTCGTCTGAATTACTACTAACTGTATAAATACTCCCTATTGTCACTAAAACTACCATTAATATTAAAATTCCTATTTTATTCATCTTCTCTTCACCACCTTTAACCATGCTTTTCTAGCTATTGGACAGTAATCTTCCTCGTGCCCGATATCATTATATTCTCCACATTTATAACAAATATTAAAACTATGCCAACCTCTCCATTTAATATATGATATTTCTTTTATATTAAATCCTTTAACTGTAATATTTGGGATATCTTTATATTCTATACTTCCATGTATAAGTTTAAAATTACAACATCTCTTAAATAGCTTCCTTCCGATAAACTTTATTTTATATTCCCTACCACCTTCTTCAAACTCAACCTCAATAGGAAAATTCATATCTTCAATTTTCATCTTCATCACCTTTTATAATTTTTAGCTTTTCATCATCTTTAGTCCAATTACCATAAGGAACAAAATTCTTCTCATCAACTTCTCCATTATAAACATAGAGAATACCTTTCTTCTCTTTATCATCTTCAACTTCAATCGGAGTATAACCAGCCATCCTTTCCATCTTGTCTATCCTCTCAAAGACTTCATCTCTTAAACTATATAGCTCTACATAAAGTTTATCGGCAGCAGCCCCAGATTGTTTAATTCCTGGATAGCTCCATAGGAGATATAGTTTATACCCTTCCACGAATCCTTTCCTAAGAAATCTGTTTCTAGGATTCTCACTTATTAATGAGTGGTTGAAAAACCCTCTCTTTAAGCTTCCATACACAAATACATTTTTCATAATTTATTATCCTTAATCTTTTTATCCTTAATCTTTTTAATTTTCTCTTTTACTACCGCTATAAGTTTATCCTTACTTTCCCTAACAGCTCTAACTCCATATTCTGTCGACGCTGTTGATTCTGCATCTATCCCAGATAACTCTTCTAAATCTATCTCCTTCCCACAACTTTCGCACTTGTGCGTCATAAACCCACTTGTTGGGGCATAGTAATAGCCTTCATCCTCTATGTGTCCACAAAAAGGACACTTTGGATTTAAATAATATCTATCTCCCATTTTTCTCCTTTTTCTTTTTCGGTCGGTCTCTTAATTTATTAAGCCAAAGGTATCCAAAGATTAATCCTACTATTCCTAGTATAATTAATATCACTAATCCAATATTTAGTAGCACCTTTAATACTGAAGCTAAATTGAACAGCTTAACCACCTTATAGCCTCCTGTAAAAAGAGCCACAATTAATATCGCATCAAATAACGAATCAATCTTTTTAAGAGCTACCTTCCCATAACCTCTACCGCGATTCTTATCGCTAATACTTCTTGGTTCAAGATGGTAACTTGCTTCTGTTAATACAAATAATGCAACTGATGAATATATCCACCCAAAAAACAAATATGAATGATACACTCCAATACCTACAAAAATTATGATGTAAAATAATATCATAATTATCGCCGCAAACGCATCCTCCACCTTTTTATTAAACATCCATCCAATTATCATTTTTTCTTCTCCTTTTTTAACTCTGTTTTAGCTCGTTTCTTAGCTTTCTTCCAATTACTCCTAATCCATTCCCGTAGCCCAGCAGCCACAAAGAGAAGAACTAATCCTCCAAATATAAAATAGAATAAACCCTCAAACCAATTTTGAATGGTAGAGCAGTTTTCTACGAGCCTAGTTCTCTCTCCACAAAATTCACTTTGATTATCTCCAATATAATGTCCTAGTAAATATGGTATAAACACTATCGCTGCAATTATTATAACTGTGATACTTATCTCTTTCGCCTTCTGTTGACAAAAATACTTCCACGTTAAACTTCTCTCTTCTTTATTCATTTCAATCTCCTAACATCAAGTAATTTTTTTATTTCCTCTAATTCTAAAAAAGTTATTTCAACCATATGAGAATCCTCTGTCCCTATTAGAAATAGTTCTACTACTCTTTTTCGAGTATTTATACTCCTTATTAAAAATAGATTAATTATCTTCCCACTCTCTAGCTCAAAAAATAACGGCTCACACATTTTCTTTTCCTCTTTCTACGTCATCGTTTAATTCCTTAACAAGTCTATTAGCTTCCGCTAACATATTAGGAAATATCTCGTTATTCCCGTCGGGAGTAAAAACAAAAGTTTCTCCATCTATTTCAGATTGGTCTATTGTGCCATAACAGGCTCCATCACAATCCATAAACCTAACTTGAACAAATATTACATCATCTTTTAATACCATTATTTCTCTAACTCCTTTAGCATTCTCATTTTATCCATCCTCTTCAAATAACAATCAAAGCACTCTTCTTGTGTCTCTGAATTATTCTCAACCTCTGCCCATTCGAGATATACCGACATTGACATTTCATTATCATCTAAAATAATTATTCCGTCTGTTGTATGTCCACATTTATACTTTACCATATTTCTTTATCATTTTGTTTAGTTCTTCTATTTCCGTCGAGAAATAGTAAATTTCTTCCTTTTTCACGGCATAGTAATTAAACCCAGCCAAAGTAAGCTTAGCAATATAATCCCTTAAATCAATGAGTGATTCTCTATGAGCTTCTATCTTCCCTTGACATCTATCACATAACTTTGATATGGACGGGCAGTTATCACACCCTCTCAAATATTCATCTTGCCTTTCTTTGTTTTGTTTTACTGTTTCACTTACCATATTTGTTTCTCTCTCTTCTACATATATAAGCAAAGTAAATGACCCCGATAAATCCGCTTACGCTGATAATCCTAGGCTAAGCCTAAACTCACTCCGTTCGAGTTCCAATAGCCATTAGATTCGGAATTTTACTTACGTTCTCTCTTTTAAACATTATGAAATAATGTTTTTAAAATATCAAAATAAAAAAATAAAAATTGATTTTGGCTATATTTCTAAGCCCTTTTCTTAACTGCCCTCTTGACAAGTCTTTTCAATGTAGCCTTAACCTCTACTTTAAAGATAGGTGTTAATTTGTATCCAATAATCTCTCCTGTCCACTCATCATCTTTTGCGACATACTTGGCTTCCTTAGTCATCTCAGCTTCAGTCATATATAACTCTGATTTATTATCGCATCCACTTCCATAAACCATATATCTATCTAAGTTCTCTTTAAACGGCTTACCATTCCTTAAAACTAACCTGAAACAACTTGATTCATAATAGTCATTACAATTATCGTTATTTAATACTTCTGGGTCTCCATCCTCGTCTAAATCAGTAACTTTATAAGTCTTACCCTTTGTTAGCCAATCATCTCCTTCAATACATATAACTACATCGCCTTTTTTAAATTTTTCCATTATTCATTACCTCCTTATCACAATTAAAGTTTTAATTCTTCCCCATATTATCATACTCTCTCAAAGGGCAATCATCCTCTAAATGATTTCTAACAAGTTTGACAACATTATCTCTCCTCTCGTTACTCCACTTTAGGTGAGTTGATAATTTTAAAACCATATCAGCCCCAAGTTTTTCGTGACCAATGTAATTTGATTTTATTATAGTTATAGGTTTTTTATCCATTGTTTGCAAATCAACAACAACCTCTTTATCAGTTCTAGTAAAAGGTTTCGCTATGTCATGAAGTAAAGCAGACCATCTTAAGTCTAAATCTTTTGGAGTAGCAGAAACAACCTTTTTAGTATGAATATGTAGTAGAAACTTATGATACTTGCTATTCTGGTCATAATTAAATTGTAGCTGTAGTTCTGGAATTATAAATTTAAATATCTCATTCTCCCATAATAACTGCAAACCATAACCTGCACATTCTGACATAAGAATTTTATCCATCTCCATCATCCACCTCTCTTTTGAGATGTCAAGTAGATTTTTCCCCATGCTTTTTAACTTCTTCTCAGTGACTTCTTCTATCTCAAATCCAAACCTACAGGCGAATCTAATAGCTCTTAGTATTCTGAGAGGGTCTTCCTTAAATCGTTGCTTAGGATGTCCTACAGCACGTATAACACCGTTCTCTATGTCTTCCTGCCCACAGTAAGGATCGATGATTCTAAGGTGTCCTTTGGTTAATCTAATAGCCATAGCGTTGATAGTAAAATCTCTTCTGCTTAAATCCTCGTTAATATGCTTGACATACTCAACATCAGGCTTTCTGTCATTCGGCTTATACTTTTCGATTCTAAAAGTTGTAATTTCAACCATATCTCCATCAACTTTACATCCGAGAGTGCCAAACTTCTTTCCAATACCATACACTTTCGTAGGGTCTCCATGCTCATTTAATCTTGCATGAATCTTCTCTTCAATTTTATCGGGAGTTGCAGGGGTGCAAAAGTCATAGTCCTTCGGCTGGTTTCCCATAAGATAATCTCTTACCGCGCCGCCAACTAAATATACTGGATATGGCTTCATAATCTCCGTTACTTTTTCTAATAATTCTTTATTCATTTTAAATCCTTCCTCTTGGAAGTGAGTTCATAATCTCTCCAAGCACTTCAATTATATCAAAAGAAAGCAAAAACGCACCGACTACAATAAAAACTGCCAAAAGACCAAATACCATAGTTTTATTTATTTCATTTTTCATTTTCATCCAAACACCTTCTTCTTTAACTTCATCCAAGGCGTAGTTCCAAACAAATCCATAGTTCCTAACATCCAAAACTGCTCTTCGGTCATAACCCCCGTCGCTAAAGATGTCGGTGTCCCCATATTTACCTCAGTTATACCTTCATCAATATAAAGGTGATGTGGAATATTCCATTGTTTAAGGTATTTAGCAATACCCATAAGCTTCTCAGGATTACTGCATTGTAAAACTATAACACACATCCCGTTCTTCTTCCACTCTTGAATAAGGTTTATATCTTTCTGCTTCAGATTTTTCTGTTTCTCCAACGCCATGAAAGTTGCGTGAGCAACTTGAGATGCTATTTTCCCCTTCGACATTCTTGGGCTTTTGGGAACGACGACGAATTGTTTATATTCTATTTCCATTTTAATAATCCTTCCTAGAAATCCTAATTGTCATAGGACATTTACTACAGGTTTTTACTAGTTCTCCATATTCATCTCTATTAACTATAAAAATATGTTTCCCGTCTTTACAAAAAGCATTAAGTTTTTCTCTGACTTTTTCTTCTTCTTTTCTGAGGTTAGACCTTTCATTTCTTAAAAACTTTTCTCTATCCTTCTCATAATTCTTATAGTCTCTCGCATCTTCTCCAAATAATATTCTCATTTTAATTCCTCCATCATTTCAACTTTTAATTCCAACTCTGGTTTAATGTCAAGCATCCATCTCCTTAAGCACTCTTTATTATTATGTATCATAAAGTGTCCCTTAAGCCCTTTTATTGTGAATAGTCCGCCCCAATCATAATCATGAATTGGATTGTTACAAGAAACACATTTTACTTTTCTCTTCTCTTCTTCTGCCATAAGTTCATCTATTCTCTTCTTTCTTTCTTTCCATCCCATACCAAACGCCGCACTAAAAATATGATATTCTCTTTCGGTCATAAATCCACCATGACCTTTCTTAAATTTCTTTAACGCTTCCGACCTTCTTATTTTAGGTAATCTACTTTTCCCCATCCTAACCACTTTTCAAGTTGTATATCGGCTTCAACCTCATCTCGACATCAACTGTTTCATTTAAATGTTCTTTAACGTCATCGTAGGACTTGTAAGCAAACTTACTCTCATCAATAGTCCCTTCTTTAACTGAAGTAGAAAATATACCTTCCATAGAATCCTCAAAATCCTTCATCGTAAGCTCACCGCTTTGTAACTTCCTCTTCATCACATTTCTACCAAATCTTCTTCCTGCACCGTGAGGTGCTGAGAAGTTGTAGTCTTTGTTAGATTTACCGACTCCAATAATACTTCCTTCTGCCATATTAAAAGGAATTATAACTTTCTCACCTTTGTAAGCTGAAATTGCCCCTTTCCTTATGATGTTATCTTTACCTATGAAGTTATGGACAGATTCTATTAGGTCGTCTTCATTGAACTTTATATCTAAGTGTCTCAGTATTATCTTCAACATAACCGTTCTATTGAGCGAAGCGAACTCTTGTGCAAGTCTCATATCAGTTAGATAATCATTCCCACCAAATTCTAATGGTAAATATTCTAAGTCTTTCGGTGTTCCAACATTCATAGCTTTACAAATTTCTATAGCTTTCTTTTGATAATATTCCGCAATTTGCTTTCCTATGTTTCGAGAACCAGAATGAATTAACAAATATCTTTCTCCTTCTTCATTCTCTCCAATCTCTATAAAATGATTACCGCCACCGAGAGTTCCTATTTGGTCATAAACTCCTGTATAGTTTGAAACCTTATCGGCAACTTTATTAATATCTGAAACTAATTTTCTACCTTCAACTTCTTTATATAATGGGTCTGACATCCCCTCTTGACTTCTCCTACAAAATCCCGTAGGTATTCTTTCCCTAATATAACCATCTAATCTTGCGAAATCAATATCATCTTTTCCTATCGGGTAAGCTATAACTCCACATCCAATATCAACTCCGATAATGTTTGGTATAACTGCTTTGTTAAAGTGTCCTGTAAATCCTATAACACTCCCCTTACCGATATGAACATCAGGCATAATAGCAACCAACCCTTTAAGTGCTGAGCTTCCAGCTATCAATTTTATTTGGTCATGAGCCCCACTCTCAATCACGTTTGCATGAATCATTGTGTATGTATTTTGTTTTTTATCTTTGTCTTTCATTTAAGCATATTCTCCATATATTTCTTTTAGTTTTTCCATTTTATCTCTTGCTTCAGTTTCTGAATGTATTTTTTTAAGAGTTTTGTATCCGAACCAGAATCTTCTCTTTTGTTGTAGAAGATAATGGTCTCTGGAATAATCTCTGTCTATTGTATGAACCCAAACCCATTCTGGCTTAATTGATTCATCTCTGTGATAACCTTTACTATATGCTTTAACCTCAACTACTCTAAACTTATATATTATTTTTGTTTTCATTTTTTATCTCCATATTTTCTATGCAATCTTTTATATTCCTTTAATTCGTTTATCTTAATGTCTTCGTTATTCTTTTCCCTATAAACTCTTAACTCTTCTTTCCTTTTTAATTTATACTCTTCTAATTGTTTTTCATAATATTCTATTAATTCTTCAAAATTTAAAAACATTAACTCTATCGGTCTCGTTTGTTCGTATGGTTCATCATCATACCTATCTTTCGTCTTATAAATACAGCTAATTTTTGTAAACTCAAAATCATCTAATAAATCAGTCCTAAAATCCTCAATACCAACAGCCAACCTATTGACTTTACAAAATGCCTTATGTATTAACTCTAACTGTTTTCTTATTTTAACACAAAGTGTTTTATGTTTCTTACCTATACTTTTAAATTGTATAATTTCTGTCTTTTTCATTTTTTACCATCTCCAGAAACTTTGGGCTTTTTATATTTTGATTCTAATTTTTCCATTTCTTCATAAATAAACTTTAAATCTAATGAATCAAATCCAAAAAACTTATCTTTTATTGGGACAAATGAGCATTTAAAATTATTATAATCAATTATTTGCCCAATTATCACATCACCCATCCCCTTATATAATGTATATTCAGTTTTATTCTTTTTTATCTTCATTTTAACCATTTCTCCTTATCTATAATAACTTCTTTCCCGCACTTATCACACTTCGTATATTTTATTCTAAATTCTTTATCACCTTTTATATGATAGGCATTACCTTGTCTAATTTTTTCATTAACATTCCATCCCTCGAAATCAAACTGTTCCCCACAACTACATTTTCTTGTTACTTCTTCTTTCATTTTAACTCCTTTTCTTTGAAAAGTTGAATATCACCCTTTGGATGATAACTCCTCCAATATCAACCCCTTCTCAAATAACCTAAACTCTTTCTTATCCAAAACCCTTCCTCTCTTCTGTGAGAACTTTTTCAGGTTAGAAAACCTAAATACCTTCTTAACAGGCACACAAAATCTATATCCAAAAAACTTCTTGCTTCCCCTTAATAAGATAAAATAAAATTTTGGTGTTTTCCTTATTGAAACCACGTTGTCGGCATACCTCTCGAAAGCGTATTTGCTGTAATCATTACTCTGGTCGTAATTGAATATGTAGTCTAATAATTCAGGTTTAATATCTGATAACTTCTTCATCTTAAATATGCCTCAATATAATAAATATGGAAATAATTCCACAAAAAATAGCCATAATAGTATATCCTATTAAAAACTCCTTCGAACCATCACCTAACTTATACTTAGGTTTCATCGTGTCCACTCCCCAAGCTTCGCATAAAACTCCTTCAAAGCTTCGCCCAACTGCTCAATCTCTTCTTCATCTAAAGGTCTTCGCACCTCTAATGTAGAGGTGACGGCGGACACAACTAATCTTAATTCATCTTTATCTAATACCATTTTTAATCAACTTCCTCCAATAATCTAATGGCTTCTTCTAGAACTACGTCTTTAATCTTCTCGACGGGTTTTCTGACTATTGCTCTTGGGAAAACTCCTAAGCCATTTCCTCCGCACAACTTCAACTCTACAACATATTTAACTCCACATAACTCAATCTCTTTTTTATCTAAGACTTTGTTTCTATGTTTGTTATCAACTCTTATTCCCATCTTACTTTGCCTTCTCCTCTAATATATCTAAGATTAAATCTATCTTAAGTTCCGTTCTCTTATGCTCATCCCTCTTCTACAAATTCTATTACCATTTTTATTGTTTCCCTATAATAAGCAAAGTAAATGACCCCGATAAATCAACAACGTCAGCACTATGTTCTTCCTTTGATAATCAAAGTATTACATAAACCTTCTTCTTAAATTTCTGTGTCGCTTTTCTTACGCTTAATCTTGATAATGAATAAACCCCTTGCTTATCTCTTGGTTTATTCTTGTTCTTCGCCATCATAATCGAATAAGAACCATAATCCTGTGAACAGAGAGGACAATTCCTAAAGAAAGTTATAGTTTTAACTACCCACTCTTCCTTTATCTTCCCATCTTTCTTTAGTTCATTAATGACAGCCAATAAAACCCTTCTTCTTGTTTTTGGAGTTACTTCCTCACTAAAAAAAGACTTTAGAAAATCTCTTGTGACATGGTTGTAATTTAATGACTTTAAGTAATTGTATAGATTATCCGACGCTGTTGATAACGCTGTCTTCCTCTTAACTCCTCTTAACCCGACAACTCCGTTCAATTTATTTTCGACTACTCCTAATTTTATTATTTTCTTTTCCATGTTAATTATAAGTCGGGCAGGACGTAATTCATGAACTAAATCCTTACCCTAAAGACCATTTTATCCTCGATATAACAACCGTAATACTCGGTGTCTTTTTTGGTTATACCTGTTATTAGACAATTATGAAAAGTGGAAAGAGTATTTAAACTTTCCGATACCACTAACTAGTGGTAGGGCATTGCCTTTGGCAATACGATATTACTTAAAAGTTACAAAAAGTAATACGTCACTTCTCAGTGATAACTAATAAAAATAAAAATAAATTGTTTTGGTTTTAGTAATACCCGTTTTCAATAAGCTCTTCCTTCTCGCCAGTTAAAGCTATTGCTATTAAAATACTTATTAAATTCAAAATTAACATACAAAATATATTAATTAAAACAACCCCTGTCCAAAACCCAATATATCTCGACTTAAGATAATGGTCAGGATTTCTTATGACCTTCCTACATTTTCTTAATGTATATTGGTTGTTTATCGCCATATTATCTGTGTTTGTTCTTTCATAATTAATCAAATCAGGTAACTTGTCATTATAATTTTCCAAAGCACTTTTACATTGAGTGACCTCTGCATTAAACTCATATACAACTCCTCTATGAAGATGATTCCCTATTGGAACACTAATTAATGCTTGAATGACTAATGCTATCCCTATTGCTATTAATATACCTATTTTTCTTTTATCTTCCATTTTTACCTCCTTTTATGTTCTTCGTTTACTTTAAACTCTCCAATATCCTTTTCCTCACAACATCCCTTCTTTCTTTATCTGTCAATTTGAATATAACCCACTCATCATTGTAAGTTACAACTTTATGTTTCAACTTCTTCTTCTTCGTTTTCTTTATTTTTTTAAATATAATATCTTGGTCATTATTAGAATAATCTTTATAATGATACTCATTATTAGACCAGTCATATACATAACGTTGCACCGTCTCAATTTGTAGAACTTTATCGTTTGTGGCGACAACCTTATAAACAATCTTCTCTCTTATTTTTAATGTCGTCGATATAAAATCGCCCACCTTCAACTCTTCTAAATTATCAATCAATCTCATTTTTTCAACTCTTCTATAATTAAACCCTTCATTAGCTCTGCGGTAAGATATTTTTTAATCTTTGGGAGAATGTCTATATTTAAAAAATCTTTATTTTTTAGTTTCTTTTTACATTCACGACATAAATATATAGAACTAATCCTAATCAGTTGAGGTTTTATCTCATACTCCATCTCTCCCGTAGCATAATTCCCTACCTCATATCCGATATTTAATCCTATATTGATAGATTCTCTCATATCTATTTCTATTTTACAAACTTCACATTCTTCCATAATCTCCTCTATCACTTTTAAGCAAAATCCCCCTCATTCCTTCGACGACTTAACTCGTGTCTTGGTTTATCCACCTCTAACTTCTCAATAATAACTCTCTTAGTGTCTATCTCTGTGTTGTCTAAAACATCATCTATATCTTCAACCAATGTCTCCGCAGGATTAATAAAAAACTCTTCGTTTCTCCCTTTGGATTCATAATAGTTACTTACTAGAACCTTTATCTTCGCCAACGCAGTTTCATTATCAAGTGTGTTTGTCATATTCCCCCCCAACTATCTTCCTAAACTCATATTCTAAATTATCCCAAAAACAACACTCACAAAAATCATCTGAAAGTTTACTCGCCATAGCCATCATCTGCCCATCGGTGATATTCTCAACTCCTTTAATCAACATTATCTTCTTTAACTCATCATCATCATCAAAATTGTCTTCTATCACTTGAACTATATCATTACGACAAACAGAAGTTATATGGAAACCTTCACTCATTTTATTATCCCCCATCTTACCTCTTATTCTCCAAGCTATTTATCACAGCGTTCTTCACAGCTTCATCAAAATCCTTTTTATTATAAAGTGTCAAATCCTGAGACCTTTTCACTAAGTATGGATTGTCATATAAAATATTAACTTCACAAGTGCATGGGCGATTAAAACACTTCATACAAGCCCCATCTCCCTCAATAGAGAATCTATCTTTAAAAATAGGTATTAAGGCATTAACCCCTGTTTCTCCTTTCCCCTCTTTAAACATTTTACTGCCTACTTGAATTTTATTCATCTCCTCTCGGTTCATCTTATCATAATTACCAAACCAATTAAGCTGTATATCCTTCTTCATCTTACCCGTCGCCTTATCTCCATAGACAGCACAGCCCCAATAATCATAAGCAACATCAAAGCCACATATCTGTATTGAGTTTATATCCGTCTCTCCGCTTCCTGCTGGTGTAAATATCCTTCCAATCTCCTTTCTCTCCCCAGCCACATTAATTCCAAAAATTAATATCTCTTCTTTACTCTTTTGCTCAAATTCTATCTTTATCATTATTTTAAACTCTTCAATATTTTAGTTTTAACTAACTTATTATAACTCTCCTTCTTCTTCGCCGTCGCTGTTGTAATTCCGTCTAACCATTCTTTGAAACATTCGTTACAAATTACTATTTGTCTTTCTAAATTTTTCCAATCCCATCCATTATTATAAATATTAATTTTAATATATCCCTCTTCTCCAACTACGGACTTCCGACACATCTTACACTTAATCTTTTCACTTGTCGTTTGCTTAAACAATATATCTAAATCAAAAGTTCCCATTCTATTTCTCCAACTCCATAGCTATTATCGGTTTTGTGCTTTCTTTAATCTTTTTTTCTAACTCCTTCTTCAAAGTTATTTGATGTAACATTTCATTTCTTATATACTCTAAAGAACATTTATAACAAACATAAGAATTACTGCTACCATAATTTTTATTAGGGGTAACAATAACTCCTCTTGGAGTTCCTTCCCCTATTGTTCTCTTGCACCCGATACACTTTGCCCTACCTGACGGAGAAATTTCAATACTATTAATCGCCATTTTATTTCTCCAACTCCTTTAACATAAGTTCTTTATCTTGTTCCTTCCTTCTATATTTTTGCAATTCCTCTATGGCTAAAAATAAAATATTAATTTGGTGATCTAAAATCTCTATCTTCTCATTTTTACAATCATCAGATTTCTTTTTATTGCCCTTAATGTCTAAATTATAATAATTCCCTTCTTTTTTGTATTTTAATGTCATCCATTCTTCCATTTTATTTCTCCAACTCCATTAATATTAATTCCTTCTCAATTTCAGGTGTTCTCTCAAATAAAGTCCCACTACCAAAGACATTATTCGCTAATTCTAACAAACCCAACTGCTTTCTAATTTTATTAACAAAAGGAAGTATCTCGTTAGTATCTAATCGTGGACATTCTTCATCATCATAATTTTCAATCTTAGTTGCTTCTTTAATTTGCTTAAATATCTCTCCTCTATCCTTACAATCCACATGGCTACTGCCGTAATCTTTCCAAAATAAAAGATTTAAAAATTCATCCATCAACATTCTATCATCTTGTTTGTCTTTTTCTAATTCTTCTTTTATATTCCCTATAATTTTATCTATTCTTTCCATTTTATTCTTGTATTATTATGTTCTGTTTAGCTATCTTCCACTCGACTAAATCTTTTAGGTCGTCGCCTAATAAAAGCCTCCTTATAGTTCCCTCTGCTTCTTCTTTTGTATAAAATCTTATATCTAAAGCTATATGGAGACTAAGACTATGTGCTTCCCACATAAAAGTTCTACCTCTACATTCAAGATAAACTAAGCTAATAGCACGTCCATCTTTACGATAAATATATTGATATTTCTGTTCTCCTTTTTTATCCTCGAAATCTATTCTCTTTTTTCTTCTAATTATTTCTATCATTATAAATTATCAATCATTTCCTCTTTAAATTCTCGACGAAGAACCTCTATCCATTCCTCTTTGCTATCCTTTAACTTTTCTCTAAGTTCGTCTTTAATATCCTCTTCATATTTATCTTTAAGTTCATCTCTTACGTCGCTTTCTAATTCCTCTCGAAGTTCATCCCAAACTTCATCCTCTAATTCCTCTCGAAGTTCATCCCAAACTTCATCACTTAAATCTCCCTTCAACTCTTCTTTAACTTCATCTCTCAGCTCTTCTTTCAGCTCTTCTTTAGCTTCATCTTCAACGTCAGCTTCCATATTCTCTCACACCCCAATCATCTTGTAATGATTTAAGTAATTTTACTGCCATTTTATTTGGTATCATATTTAATACTGCTATAACTATTTCTCTATCAGAATAATTTGATAATTCATCATACAATTCTTCACTTGTCATATTAGTAATTTTCTTTTTTGCCATATTAATCTTTTTTCTCCTTCTTCTCCTTAATCATATCAATCTTATCCATCACCAACGCCGTAAACTCGTCACCACATCTTTTACAATAATAATTTCCTTCATCCTCATTATATATCATATCATCACTATTAAATTTCTCTCCACATCCCTGACAATTAGGGCGGTATTCTCTTTCGCTATTAGAAATCACTTCCCCTTTATCAACATTATAATCCCCTTCAAAATCACATCCAGCTTCCTCATAGAAATGATTTATCTTTAAATTAAACCTTTTACTCATCTCTAAGGTTACGGGTAACGACGGCGACCACGCAGTATCAAAAGTTAATGTCACCGATTTACCTTTACCTTCAAGCCATTCTCCCTGAAACCATTTTGTTCCCCATAAATCATAAATATCATCAACTTTATAAAAACCCCTTTCATCAGTTTCAACGGGGATTATTTTACTCATATCCCAATCGTCATTTCCTCTCTCGTCTTTAGTTTTTATACACTCTTTTAACTTTTCAATATCCTCTTCACTTCCACTAATCTCTAAATAATTGTAACAATTATTAGCCATTATTTATCCCTCTCGACGATAATTCTATCAACTACTTGGTGACATTCACATGGACAATGGTATCCTGTCTCATGCTTATCATTACATTTTTTACACATTTTTCTCTCCCTCTAACGCCCCTAGTATCATTTCCTTTCTCCACTTCTTTATCTTCTTCTCATCGGACAACTCAACTTTCCTTTCATTTAACATCCCTATGGCATTGTTAAAAGTTTTCACACTTTCCTTAATCCACACCATAGCACAATCAGAACAAACTTTATTCCAACTATGGCTTAAATATCTCGTGCCTTTCGGCTTCTGCTTATTACAGCAAATACAACCAAAAGGAACTCCTGCCTTATGGAATTTTAACCCCTTCTCAAACGACACTGTTAATTGAAGCCCTGTTCGTATTATATTTTTACACCACTTACCTTTAATATAACCCCAATGAATCTTCCCATTCTCCATTAAATATCCCATTTTATTCTTTCAACTCCTTTAACATTAATATTTTATTTTTCATTTTATTAACCTCTATTACTTCTGCCGAACTTAAAACTTTAACAGCACCATTCGTCCCTACTAAATTTATAAGCCCATCTCCCCTCTTAAGAATATTACCTATTGTCATATCTATATTCTCCCAATTCTTAAAGTGGACAGATACCTCTCGGACTTCGGCAACTTCAAATTTATCTCCATCTAAATCTCCGAACAATACAACTTGTCCTACCTTTAAATCTTTAGCTTTAACTAACTTCATATTATTTATCTAACTCCATTTTTTTAAAAATGTTGAATATCATCCTTTAGGATGATAACTCCTCTAACATCTTCATCTTCGCCCTTATCTTATCGACTTTCTTCAAATCACTTGAATTTAAAACCATTATACTACCTCTACTTTCTTCGTGAGATATATACCCATCCTCTTCTTTAACCATAGAACCATTTTTCATATCTATTGTCTCTCTATTGATAAAGGTTATTTCGTTGGATTCTACTTCGACAATTTTAAACTTTCCTACACCTAATTCCCCCTCTACTACAATCTGCCCTTTTTTTAAATCTCTTAAATTAACTAACCTCATCTTTGCTCTCCCAATCTCTACTCTAATAAAAAAAAATAAAATTTAAAATTTATTTGCTAACATTACTACCTAGTAGTTCTCTTAACTACTTTCTTTTTAGCATTTTTCTTAATAGGAACTTCCTTAATATCTCTCTTATTCAATTCTGCAACAATCTTGAGAATTACTTTTAGTTCTGCCTGAGAATATCTATTAGCTGTCCCGATATATTTTGATTCTCCTATTAACGCCCACTCTTGCTTTCCTCCGTCGAATATTACATCGAACTCAAAAAGTTCATCATTATTTAAATCAATAATGTATGTGGACTTAACCTGCTTAACATTTCTTACTTTTAACATTTTTTTACCTCAATTAAATTTAGTTCTAAATTTAATGGTGGATGGGCTTTGCCCGACTCCTTTTTCTTAGTTTTAATACCATCTTAATCCTCCAACTTAATAACCATTCCGCTATCCTTCAACAACTCATCACTTCCGCCGTCGGATAAAACCCATAAGATAGGAAAGTTTGGTTTCTCAATTTTATCGCCGTAGCCGTCGGTAAGCCAAATAAGACACTTAGGATTTACATTCTCCTCTTCTAAAAACTCGATTGGTCGAGAGAAACTTGTTCCTCCACCGCCCTTAATCTCCATAGTCTTAATCTTCTCAATGTTCCCATTCATAACCATACCATTATCATAACATTCTGTATCATGGCTGAATATTCTCATAGTAATTTTCTCTTGATATGCTCTCGCTATTCCACAAATCTCACTTAGGAAATCTGTCATTTCTTCTTTTCCAATACTCCCCGACAAATCAATCATAATAGAAATATCAATCTTTTCCTTCGTCATATCGGGCATATAAAATCCTGTGCATATAGATTTTTTATGACATTTCGCATACGAGTGATTATAAGGAATCTGTTGAGTAATGTATTGATTGAGTAATGCTTTCCAATTTATCTTCTCCTTATGAAGTTCTCCAACCAATCTCTCCATACCTTTCGGAATATCTCCTCTCATTTTACTCACAGTAAGGGCTTCTTGTGTTCTATCCGCCCATTCCTTTTCAATTTCTTTGAGTTCCGATGGACTTAACGGCTTTCCTTTGCCTTTGCCGTTTTTACCTTTAGCTTCGCCATCACCTTCAATATGTTCATCAAACCTTAACCCATTACCGCTTCCGTCTTTCCCTAAAATAACTTTAACCTTTTTAGCTTGTTTCTCTAACTCTGAATAAACTTGCTCGGAGGTTTTCTTATTACAATCCTTAATAATAATCCCACCTACATTAACCTCGTTATTACCATCACTTATGATCCCACCACTCGGCAAACTAAAACCATTATCTTTTAATAATTGATTTACTACTATATCATTCGCCAAATTAAAAATATGAGGATCTCTATTCCCCGTCCTTAAAAAGTGTAATAAACTTAGGTGCAAAATTTCATGGACAACTAAACCTTCGACTTCTGAGTTGTTCAGTTTTTCAATCTCTTCGGGTTTATAATAAAAATTGCCCTTAATATCTACCCCTGCTAAAAAACTTTCGGGTAAGTTTTTACCCTCTCTAAACTTCAAATACAAACTCAAATAAGCAAAAAAACTATTCTTGCTTTGAATCTGAATCCTCGCCCTCTTTAACATTTCTTTAGCTTCCATTTTTATTTATTATCCTCATTTTTAAGTGCATTTAACATTTTAATTCTTTTCATCATCCTAAATAATTCCTTCTTCTCAACTCCCATCTCTCCACAGAATCTTAATAACTTGTCGTTACGGAATATATAATCTACGCTTCGGCTACTTCCACCACTAAAGAATTTATCCTTTATTTCGTCCCAATCAAAAGTTTTTTTCTTCCCTAAAAACTCAATCTCAAATGTTTTGTCGTCGATAGCTTTATTTACAATAGGAATTTTTAAATCATCTCCATAATTCCTCATTATACATTCTAAACCAACAAAGTCCATTTTCATTCCATTAAGTTTAGTTAAAATTTGTATTTCCTCTTTAGTCGCCCCTTTATTAAAAATCCTATTCAATATAAATCTTATTTTAGCAGAAGGGACATACGCCCCATTAATTTGACACCTACTTTTAACATAAGATACTTTATAGGATTTACCACTATCCATTTTCTTCGTATAGCTGGTATTCTTGTCATTCAAAAATATCTCGGCGACATCTAATATCGTAGTCCCATATCCCGAATCTCCAGCCGACTTAATCTCCTCATAAGGAAAAGTTTTATTAACATTTTTATTTAAAATATACTCTTTCTTTTGAATTTTGATAGTTTTATTCTCGACGGAAAATCTACCAAAGTCCCCCTCCCCTTTAGAATCATAATCAACCTTATCTTGCCCTTCTGATATTTCCTTTTCTTTTACTTCTTTCTTTTTTGCTTCTATGTTCGCTTTCTCTTGTTCTAAGTTATCTTTCTTATGTTCTTCAAACATCTCTGTAATAACCTTAAAATTTATTTCTCCCTCTTCAAGTTTATTAGCTTGTATTAAGTTATCATTATATCTACGAGAATATCTGCCCCAACTATCTTCTATTTTTTCTTTTACCCATTTATCCATTTCCCCGAAAAAATCTTTTATTTTTAAAGTATCTATCAATTCATCATTCACTTTAACAACATGGTATTCGTCATTATATCTTCCATCCGATTCAAAATATATCTCACCAACTTCCATATTTGTATTTTCAATAAATAAAAGTGGTTTTACTAATCTATTGTTTAAACAAATACATCCATCTTCTTTTTTGTGTATAACCTCAAAAACTCTATTTACACGAGTTACTTTTTCTAATGTATTTTCTATCTTTCTAATAAATTCATTTTTTTCTTCTATTTTATCGTCGGTAATTAAAGAAAATAAAACTCGTAGCTTCGGCATTTCCTCTAAAAGTTCAAATTCTAATGAATCTATATCTCCATGTTCTGTTATTCTGTATTTCATATTAATATAATCGGTTTTCTGTTTAGTCGTGCTTTGCACGTCCACCTTTTGCTTAGCAAAAGGCAGGTAGAAAACCCAAAAAAGGCTACGCCCCTCTGAATATAAGTTGGTTTTCTGTTTAGGTAGAAAAACCCCAAAGAACCTCTATTGGTCAATAGGTTAGCCGTAGCTTCCCCATGAATATAAAATCCACACTTAACATCATTTCAGTTAAGGGGATATGCTTGGGGATAAAAAATTAAATCCCACCAATAAAAAATTACCTAATTTATATTAGGTATTTGCCGTATTTCTCGATGAACTTATCTTCGTCACTCGCTAAAAAATCCTTCTTAAAGGCTTCTGTGTAACCACTACATAGTCGCCACAATAAAGCAACGAACTCTGCACAATCGACTTCATCAAAGACCTTACTTGCCTTCATAATAACATCAAACTTTATCTTCTTGTCTTTATACTTTTCAGCGAAAGCACTTACAAGAAAATATCTTATTGATACTTCCTTCACTTCTTTTATCTTATCAGGATTTTTGATTATGTCGTTGAGGTTTAGTTTCTCTTGAATCTTACAGAACGCAATAAACTCTTTAGCGATACCTTCTCCAATAGCACTACAACAAATTAGTTCAAAACTTTTACTTATCTTTTCTCCTTTGATTAAACAACTTAATCTTTCCCAACCTCTAACAGTTGTAAATTTTTGGTTGTCGCTAAAATCAACTTTGTTCATAGAACCCGTCTTAAAGTTTAAGAACCCAATTATTCGACTATCAATTCCATGTTTAGAAGCCCAAATAGTCCAATCGTCGATACTCGGAGATATTAATTCTACCTCTCCACCTCTATCTCTAACAGGGGCAGGAAGCGTATGAGTAAACGCCCTATCCTCTTCTCTATTTCCTGCACCTAAAATCCCCCAATTTTTATTAATCGGGCTATCATTCACAACTCTATCATAAATGATTTTATAAACGCTTGAAATAACTAATGGTGTTGCTAAATTTATCTCGTCGAAGAATAATAGTCCGTCGGAATCTTCTAGGGTTAAGAACTTCGCCCAATATGGAATTTTCCATTCGATTGTTTCTTTCCCGTCGTTGAAGTTTGGTAGTCCTTTAATATCCGATGAATCATACTCGCTTAATCTCTCGTCGATTAAAACGAAATATTTTGCAGGATTTTCAAAAACTTCCTTTTTCTTCTCCTTCGATAACTTATTCCACTCAACAAATTCTCTATTCTTATCATTCGCTAATTCTTGTGCTGTATCTCTGATACAAAAAGATTTTCCAATTCCAAACGCCCCATAAACAAAGAGGGCTAACTTTTTATTGTAATAACCTTTAACAAGATTAATTAATTCTGTGTGTGTAACTTTTAAAATTTTGCCTACCTCCTTTCAAATTGTTTGAGTTTTTATAAATACTTCCTATTTTTTCAAGAATTTGGTCACAATAACCAATTAACTTTCCATCCTTAATTAAAATAAATTGGAATAAGATAGAACTCCACTTAATAAAAGCTGTATCTTCTTCTAATGTTCCAGCTTTTGTTCTAAATCTAACAATATCACCATTATAAAATCCTTCGCCATTATTATCTTCAAGCCCAATAGAATAAACAACCTCAAAGTTCTCCGACTTCGTTAAACTCATAGGGCTAAATTCTACTTGCCCTTCGTGGCGGATAAACAAAAGCCCCTTTTGATTAATGGCTATATCAGTATCATCAATCCACTTCTTATTTCCCTTATCCCAAACTTTAAATTTTCTTATCATTTTTTCTTTTTGTATTTTCTTAATTACCATTTTACCAATAAAAATAAAAATTTATATCTCCGTATTTTTCGTTAATCTCAAATTCATCCATAATCATCTTTAGTATTTCCTTTACCCATTTAGGAGTATCTTCATCTTCATATATCTCTTTAATCCCAAAATTTACAATAGCCCCACTTCTAATCTCATCCTCTAATTCGGTAAGCCAATGCCAGAAATCTAAATAGGGTTCTCCGCATGGCTTCGGACAATCTGCCACACTCATATCTCCCTTATAGTATTTATGATAATCCCTTACTTGAATTTTATATTTATATTCTATAAAATCTATAACTTCACTGTAATCATATGCTTTTTCTGTATTGTGTTTTAATTTTGGTTTTTCCATTTTAATTTTTTTCCTCTAACTTATTTAATATTCTCTTCCTTTGATATATTTCTATACCTTCTTCTACTCCATCAATACACTTCTCTACCCCTTCAACCCATAAGCCCAACCCCTCAATTATTTTTTTTATATTATCAGTATTAATCTCTCCGTTCCATCTACTATGAATTTCCTTTTCTAAAAATTCAATCTCAACCCCTAAATTTTGATAGTCGTTCTCTAAGCACCTTAAAGCGTTTACTAAATCTACTTTTTTATCTTCCATCGTTAATCTCTAATCCCCAACTCCATTTTAATCCTAATCTGAATCATATCCTCAAACGTCCTCCGAAACCCTGCACTTCTGTTGAATCGGGTTTTAACGTCGCCTACATCTTTACTTTTTCTTGTCACCTTCGGTGTCCACTCCGTTGTTATCATTTTGTATCTCCAGAAATAGTATCTAAAATCAAAGGTTTTAAACCGAACTTTGATCTTTCTGTTAGTCGTTGTTTCATTATTGATAATACGCCTGAATCAACTTCTTTTAATTCATACATTTTTTGAGTATGAATATCATTTTTATCACTCAACTCCTTAACCTCTCCTTTATAGTCCTCATAGCCATAGCAAGAACAATGAGAAAAATAAGCCCAAACAATAGTCCCATCATCACTATCATAAATATTATCCTTTTCTTCTTTTATTATTTTGCTTATTTCTTTTGCTATATCCATCTTAATGCGTCCACCTCTGACCGCAATTCTCCCCGTCGCTGTTGATGTAATCATAAATACTTGGTTTATCTTTTTCTCCACCCCAAACTTCAAAAACCCTCGAAAAATCAGCAGAACCATTATTCGTTTTAGTTTCTGTTAAAAGAATTTTGCCCTCATAATAAACAACTTTAAAATTTCGTTCAAATTGGAAATCCCCTTTAAATCCGTTGTCGTGTCCGACTGTCACTTTATCATTATTCAGCTTCGCCAATTTATACGCCATTAGGAGATAAATATATTTCTCGCCTTTGTATGTTTTTTGTTTTACCATTTTATTCTCCGTTCCCGTCGCCCCAATCGACGACAAAACAATCTTTTTCTTCTTTTATTTTTACCATATTAATTATTATTCCGAAAATCCAACCTTAATTTTTTAAAATCCTCGTGGAGTTCATTTATAATCTTAATATCTAAAGACATCCCTATTATAACATTCCCTAAAAAATATAAGACACTCATATTTTTAAGTTCTTTAAAATCCCCTATGCTCTCTTTAATCTCATCAAAATATTTATCATTATCCTCACTTAAAAATTCTTCCTTAAATTTTTCTCCGTCTTTACCATTATTCTGAATTAGCCATTTTGAAATTATTTTTAAGATTTTCTTCTTTCTGTCTGTGACTTTAACATCTGTTAAATCTTTTTTTAAGTTTATTACCATTTTAAATATAAGGTGGTTTTACTTTTAGTAAGAAAACCGAAGAACCTCTATTGGTCAAAATAGCCATACGGCTACCTGAATATAAAATTTATACTCCGCTTCGCTTCGCCCTGAATATAAAAAGGGGGTTAAGTGGAATCGCACCACTAAGTTTATTTCAACTCACGACACAACAACTTAATGCCTAACCCATGCCGACCTATGAACCCCATGAATATAAATTAAAAACATTCCCCGACACGCAAAAAACTCTCTTTAAGTGTTCAAATCCAAAAAGGTTTTTTTCTGTGGAGGTCGGTTCATGCCCTCATATATGAATATAAAAATAAAAATAAATTTCTCTTCGCTACTCCGCCAAACTCTCGACGATTAATTCACTATCTTTAAACATAACCGCTTTAAGTCGTCGCTGTGCTTCCTCTAAAACTTCGCTGTGTGGTTTTCTCTGCGATTTATCGGGTTGTATCTCGTTTAAGAGTTTCCCCGTAGTGTTACCCCAATCATTAACCGAGCAAACACCATCAACACCCACTAAAGTTTTATAACTAAAGTATAAATCAACGCTTCCCTTATCGGTGGCGATTGTGACGCAGTTTTTGTTTACTGTGCCTAAATTGTCTAAACTTATGTTTATATCTTTTACCATTTATTTACACCGCCTTTCAAAAAAGGTGACGTTGCCGAAGGCAACTCTCCTTATAATATTAAATTTCATCCCAAAACCTCTTCCTCTACTATCTCATATTCATTATAATCGTTATATGGTAAATTAGAGTGTTTTAATTTCTGTTCTTTCGCTATTTCTAAAGTATAATAAACGCCTAATATTTGGCTTCCTTCATAATTATAAATTCCCCTTAAAATAAAAACTTTCATAAAAACACACACTCCTTTTTATTAATATTAAAAATCGCTTGTTGGTTAAACAACCGCCCCAAATACTCCGCCTTCGTTTTCTCTTCGACGAATAAGGTTAAATCTAAAAAGTATTTATCTCCGTCGTTCCATCCACCTAAATATAAATTTTTAGTATCTTTAAACGCTGTTTTCTGAATCGTTAAAGTTTTAGTTATCAACAAACTTAAACGCTTTCCGCTTATATTTGAGATACTAACGAAATAACCCTTTGTCTTTTCAACAACCGCACCTTTAAAATTTAAAGTAACACCCTCGTGATTTTCCTTTAAGTTTTTTTCTATGAGGTTAAATTTTTTGTTTACCATACTATAAGGGGTTAAGTGTCCTTTTATTTTCCCCCTTTAAACTCTCGTTAAACGTGGTTTGTCCTAAAACTTTTTTAAAGTTTTAACGGCTATGCCGATTTAAAATATAAGCGGATTGAAAACATGAGTTTTAAGTTTTGTTATAATCCCCACAATAATAAAAGCCATCGGTTATAGCCTTAGGCTTACAACTTCATACCTCTTTTATTATTTTTTTCAATCCTCTTATACTCTTATGTGTAAAGTGTCCTAAAAATTAAAATTATTAAACCTTCGGCTAAGAACAAAGCTAACGCTGAAAAGCCAAAAACGGACGCTTTAAGATTTGTTATAAATCGCCCACACCCTAAGCCCTTAAAAATAGGCGTTGCCTATTCCCGCATACCTCTTAAGGTGTTCCCTCTGCCTTTACTCGTCCTTTTTTCTCCTGCTTAAAAAATAAAAATAAATATTTTGGTTGCTTAATCAACTATAACAACTCTTAAAATTTCTCCTCGTTTTGTGACCGCATAACTTCCGACCTTAACAACTGAAGAACTACGAACAACCGCACCGCCCATATAATTAAAGGCGTTTCTTGTGTTCTGTCTGTCGCTGTGGTTTGCTTCGGCGTGGTTAAACAACTCAACGCCCGTATAATCTGAAAAACCTTTCATTTCCTCAATCTGTCGCTTCTCGTCGTCTGTTAATCCGACAACTTCGGGAAATGGTTTATTTTTCTCGTCGTGTCCCCACTCCGTTAAAACTGCAACGTAAGAATTAACCCCTCTAATCTTAAAGATATTTGTCGCCCTCTTTGTTTTAAGTTTGTTCTTATTCATCAGATACATTATACGCTTAGTTGTCTTTCTTGTATCGTTTAAATCGCTTAACCCTCTTAAAAATTTTGTGCTAACCTCTACCTCAAAAAACTCTTTAAAATCCTTTATAGATTTTGAAAACAAAAGACTTAAACCTTTTTCGTTAATAGATTTTTGGAGATTGTTTACTACTTCAATATATTCCATATTTTTTTATACCTCCTTGTAACACTATCGCTATAAATATTAATATTATTATTATTTCCCCTCGTCCTTTTTTCGCTTGACCTCAAATTTTTTTTATTCATGTTTTTTGTATTTCCTTTTTTGTCTGATATTGATAAGGGGTTGGGATTTCTCCCAACACCCTTAAACGTCCCCTCTTTATTTCCCCCGAATATTAAGCGGTTGAGTTGTGATATTATCGCCCTCAATCCGTCTTTATTTGATTGGCTTCTTTTTCTACGTTCTTTAATCGCCAAATATAAAACCTTAAATCTTGTTTCTTCTTTTTGTAGTAGCCCCAAAAATCCAAACACCCGCCAACAATCAAAGAACAACCGAACCCAATCATAAAAAGCGAACCAGTAAATGGACACCAAACAGTAGCACCACCAACCGCACACAGAACACCCCCCACGCCGATTTTAAGCCAACTCCTCCGCCTTTCTCTGTTTGTCCAACCTTTCCCTATCCATAACCTATATACGACTATATCGGCGTGGCTATATTGCTTAATCTTCTGCGTCGGCTTCTGTAAGTATCTTACGCTTTCCCTTATCAACTTCTTTTTATCATCCATCTTATTTTATAGAGTTCTTTAAGTTCTATGATAAACTAAGGGACAATTCGTTTATATAGTTGCCTATATAATTTTTCATTATATAAGAGTGGTTTAAAATCGTCGTCGGTAAGAATGGCTTAAAGTGTAACTCCCAAAAGGTAACACTTTCCTTTATAAGCGTTGTGGTTGGTTGTTTTCTCTACTAATCAAGGACAAATCCGCAAGAAAACTTTTTAAGAACTTTTTAGAATCGTATAAAAAAAAATTGTGGAGAAAAAAATTTAAGATTTGAAAATTTTTTTTTGAGATTTTAAGAACCTTTTTTTAGTTCTTCTCCTCGTGTTACTCCTTTAAAGTTCTTAGAACATACATTATAAGACCTTTTTTAGTGTCATAATGTCACGATATGATACTAACCTGACACTAAAAAAAAAAGAGAACGCCGACGATAAAAAGATTTTAGTGTCAAAGTGTCACGATTTTGAAGATGTGCGTATAAGACTATAAAACCAACGACATTTAAAAGTAGTAACAAACAAAAAAATAAACCCCTCTTCTTATTGGGCTTAGAATCTCTCGGAGTAACCGCAAGAACAAGCCCGAAATCTAAAAAGACCGAAGAACATTTTTTTTAAAGTCATCTCAGAACCGCAGACCTTACATTTTCCCAATCTTCCACAATGTTTAACCATTTTATTTTAACCTCCTGTAATTTAGTTTTTGAATATCCCATTTTTTTTGAGTGCAAGAGTTACACCAAACCCGTTTATTGAGTTCGTTTAAATCGGCATAATCATCCTTAAACATCTTTCCGCATTTTATACATTTCTGTAATCCGTTATTTGTCATATTCTATAATACAGAAAGCCCCTTTTAAATGTGTTCATTTTAGAATTACAACAAATCTATAATTTCTATAATAATATTTCTTAATATTTCTCCTTATTAATATCCCCCCTCTTTACTATTAGAATAATCTATAATAATTTAGAAATATTAAGAACAATTAAAATCAATTATTTTTATTACTATATAGTAATAACATCCAAAGAACAATCA
>SDBT01000078.1_pt1 | contig 117544 bp, 197 predicted proteins | sample 2277101 | NCBI WGS metagenome assembly SDBT01 (sample SAMN10404973, study PRJNA504765) | marine sediment metagenome | isolation source: marine sediment core GS10_PC15, 103 cmbsf | place: Arctic Ocean: Southern Knipovich Ridge | collected 2010
TCGTTACCTCCCATTAAAATTGGCGAACCGCTTAACTATTAAAAGTATAGTTCACGGTTCGCCAATGTCAAGGAAAAATCCGGGATTTTTTATCGGGCAAACGCCGAAGAGGAACCACCCGCATAAACCCCACGACTTACATATCCACCGCGACCCCTATTGGTATATGAGGCAGAGGATTCAGAATAACCCCCAGCTTCGACAGTACCCCTAGCAACATAACGATGGTAAGCAACGGAGGAACCGATACGAGCAGTCGAATAACCGAAAACATAGGCATAACCAGAACCACGGATACAATCCGATTCGGTATCTAGCATAACCGCCAAACCCGTTAGACCCATTGCGTCCAATACATTTGGACTAGGACTCTCGGCCCGAGCAATCCCTACAGCCAAAACAACCAACACAACCAACTCGACCAAACCAAACAATACAACCCTAAACATACACACCTCCAGTAAAAAGAGTAAAACACTCACAATCTAACTAGGCGTTACAGGCTTACCTTCCGGCCTAATTAGTACAACCTCTTCTTTTGATCCAATCGCTGTTTTCCCGTAGAATTGGCAGAAATCCTTTTGACTAAACAACCGGCCTAATCCTAACAACTCGGTCAATCCGTTTAATCTCTCACGGGTCACTACACTCCCCCAACCCGCTAATGTCGCTACAATTGACCCATCTGGCATACGCTCTGCAATCCGATTGCCATGCAATAGGAGGATTGTGCCGTCTGTACTGGTATTCCCCACTGTTCGGCTACATCCCTCTACAAACGCACCAACCACTTTTTTCGTTACTTTCCGCATAATCGTTTCCCCGCTAAAATTGTTGTTTCCTTAACTATTGAAAGTATACCTCACAGATCGGCGATGTCAAGAAAATTTTTAAGAATTATAATCAATAATCCTTGAATAATTCGGACAACTCGGACAAATCGAAATCCATATGACTCAAGGCCATATAAGTCTCACAACACGCATCATAGGTTTTCTTGGCACTTATGGAATCATCGGAGTAACCGAACTCACCACAGAAATCCTCAAAATCATTACAATCCGCAGCCTGGGCGTCCATCATCAGAGAATACATAAAATCCTCTACATTTGGAGGAACCGGCACAGATGCTTTAAGCTCCTCAGCCTCATGAATCGGCATACTCCCGTAAGGTATCACAACCCGTTTATTTGTTGCTTTCCTTTTTAGCATACCCGAGGGTGAACTTTTGGTATAAACCCTATGACCGCACCCTTTGGTATATTCGGCAGTATAGGATTTACCGTTACAAGCAATCGTACAAGACCAAATTGTATAACCGTTACGACCATCAAATTTATCGCGGACCATGTGATAAGAAAAATCGATACAATCGCTCAACTCTTCTAATGTCATTACACTTGGCATAATTCATCCCACCTTTCTAACCGTTATGTTAGGCACAATCGGACCCCGGACCACCCGGAGGTCCGATTATGCGGGTTATATCATTCCCAACGCCTTGCCCCATCGGATAATCCCTTTTTTCGCTTCAACCGGCAGAGACTTCTCAAACCGATCAACCACTGCATCCATTGCACCCGTCAAAGCCTTACGTCGGTCCCTTTGACCCTCATAATCCTCATCACCGTATCGAGCCGTAAAACCATCACTCAACCCCTGAGCGGTATAAAGGTCACAATCAGCCATAACCGGCATACAGGAATGAGGAGCAAAACCGACAAGATCGAAGCAAAGCATACGCCACACATAATTAGTACAACCTTCCTCAGCCGTTGTAACCCGCTTAAACGGTTTTGTCGCCCTCAATCTCACACAACCCTCATTTTTGTTAGCAACGCCCCTAGTGGTAAAAGCCGCTCGAACGATACTATCCTCAGATTCATTAAAATCGAATAGAATTGCATCAACCGGAAAAATCGGCATAGTCATTGTTTTCTCCCGCTAGAATTTTTTGTTTCTTAACTATTGAAAGTATATCATACAGTTCGGCAATGTCAAGAAAATTTTCGGAAAATTTTACAGGCGGCCAGCGAGCCAGCGGCCAGCGGCCATCGACCTGACGGCCAGCGGCCATCGACCTGACGGCCAGCGGCCAGCGAGCCAGCGGCCAGCGGCTAGTGGGTGGTTGTTATATGCAATACTCTAGAATCATAAATCGGATACCAGGAAGGAAACTCACTATCGGCACGACCGTTACGAACTAGATATTCGGCCTCTTCCGGACTATCGGCTTCAACCTCATAAGTGACCTCACCCTTAATTGGTAAAAAAATCAGAAATTTCATTTTAATCCTCCCATTCAATAGATTCGATCTCAACGACACTCTCGCTATCATGCTTATAAAAGTCAAGAAGCTCATTGATCGCATCAATGTCATTTTCGACAGAACCAAACAAAGTATGGCCTTTGGTAATATATGATGAATCACTATATTCATCAGAACCGTAGACACTGTATGTAATCGTAAACTTTCGCATAATCGTTTTCCTCACGTATAACTACGTGCATATAACTCCGGAGAAAATCCGTCAGATCGTTATAATCGATGCGTTTCCGTGGTCTGATATGAACCACACATTAGGCCAAAACTGATTAGCCTCCATATCCTCACGAATAGCTTTATAGGCATCATCTTCCTCACCGAACAGACCGATAAACTTGCCACCGACCACGCTAACCGCTAACTTTCCTCCGAGCGTCCCACCCGGCGTAACTACGTAATCCTCTTCAGCCGGCTCGTGCATAGAAGCGTCACAAGGCTTACAAAGGTTCTCATCGTTAAGATTGGTATATTCACCACATTCAGTACACACTCGGACATAATCGATGTAATCATAAAAAGGCTTCCAGAGCAAAACAGCCGGGGAATCCATACGACCCGCAACCAAATCGTCGTTGACTAATTCTTTGACATAATCGGCACCATCCGTAGTGAGACTATTACCGAAAAAGTAGCCATATTTGTCAGTAGGGGTAATTTCCTCAGCATTGAGACAATCGCCATGACTGCCACAGTGCTGAGGACCATCAGATTCTTCGTTATCGCCACAATCCTTTGGATAACACCCACTATCATATTCCCGTTCCTTGATAGAATCCAAAGCACTCTTAATATCCTCAACCTCAAGAGGCACAATGTCCAAATCCTCCCCACAATCCCACAATCCGGAAAATTCCATCATTCCGGAATCATTGTTACCCGCTAACAATTCCTCACAAATCCGCTCCTTGATTGAATCGACGCAATCGTCACAATAGATGTCTGCACAATAGATACCTGCCATAATTTTCTCCCGCTAGTGTTTGTTTCTGAACCTACTCAAGCATACCTCAAGATTCGGTAATGTCAAGCAAATTATCTGCTTCCGCTACAGAATCTCCCCACGTTCTCCCGTTGTCTTGTTCGCCCTGAACCATATTGCACCATAAGATCCTATCGTCATTAAATTCATAATCCTTACATCTCAACAATTCTATAATACCCCTACCATCATTTTTTCCAGTAATATCCCACCCAATCGCGGTCAATGCTTGGCCGAATATGCAACCGACCGAACCATCACTAGCTTCCTTAGAATCATAACGACAATCCTCATGGTCATAAGTAACCTCGGGCCGTGCAGATGCTATATTCCGCACTTCCGCAATAAGTTGATCAATCATAATTATTCTCCGCACACTGTAAAAGGTAAAAGCCGACAGAAATCCGTATGTCATAACTAGGGGCAGTAGGCTCACGATCATCCCAACTCTTGCGACCACCCTCAATCCTATTTTCAAGATCAGTCGGGCAATGGTGATTCCCGTCGTTATATCCACCACATACTACACAACTCATAATAACTCCAAAAACCCAAAAACCCCTACAACCGCCTAGCGGGACGATTGTAGGGGCGGGCGACGATTAACTCCTAAAAATGTAATAACCATTTCCACCTAGATAACTGGAATAGTCCATCATAAGGTCACTAGCGAATTGTTCGTAATCAATGTACTGACTCAAATGTTTGGGAACGTCCATGCAATCGTCCATATAGTTCTGAGCAAATTCTTCCTCAGAAGCCCACTCACCTTTGTACTCGTCGTCGAAGTCAAACTCGCCAATGTCGGCATAACGCAGACAGTAAGCCTCTCCGTACTTTTCGACTTCTTCGCAGTATTCGCCCCAAGCGTCAAGGTCACTAAATTCCTCATAATCCCCTTGTTCGGAATAATCCAAATCAGTACTAGCAACACTCCAACCCTCAAATTCAATTTCGACGCCATCTTCATCACACTCGGCATTAAGCTGCTCAGCCGCTTCCTGGCCATAATCCTCAATGGATTCCAATAGGCCGCTGTCCGCGTCAAAATCATACTGGTCGGTGGAATCGTCAGAAAACTCAAAATCAATTGTTACACTTGCCATTGTCGTCTCCCTTTGTTATTGTTTCTGAACCTACTCAAGTATACCATACGATTCGGTAATGTCAAATTTATTTTTAAGAATCGGCATATTTGACACAACCAGCCCACTCCCTACTACTATCTTGTTTAGTCTGAACATCCCGACACCAAATAACTCTATCATCAGTATAACCTTCATTAAATAGCAAATAAACAATACTACCTTGAGGATTACGCTCATAAATCGGCCAGTCAATTGCTTGCAATGCTTGGCCGAGCAAACAGCCAACCGAACCATCGGTACATTCTCCAGAATCATAGTAGCAATTACCTAAGTAAACTACATCGGGCCGCTCAGTCGCTATTTTCCGAACCTCTAATACAAGTCTTTCAAGATCGTCCATTGTTTTCTCCTAATTAAAGTATATCTTACGCCAATGTCAAATTTATTTTTATCCATCGGCATATTCGACACATTCGGCCCAAGTCTTCTTAACATCCTGTTCCGCTTGAACCCTCCGACACCAAATAACTCTATCATCAGTATAACCTTCATTAAATAGCAAAAAGACAATACTATCTTCAAGATTACGCTCATAAATCGGCCAGTCAATTGCTTGCAATGCTTGGCCGAGCAAACAGCCAACCGAACCATCGCTACATTCTCCAGAATCATAGTAGCAATTACCTGAATAAACTACATCAGGCCGCTCAGTCGCTATTTTCCGAACCGATTCTACAAGTCTTTCAAGATCGTCCATTGTTTTCCCCGTAATTCAATTCATGGCACTCGGTACACAACCCGTCATTAGTGTCCTCACCCGACAGATTATCACAATCCGGACACTTCTCCCATTCGATCCACATGATAGCAATCGGGGATTCGCAATCCTCGTCATCCTCCTCACAATCCTGAGAGAACTCATAAACCGCATTAGACTCATAATCGGCACGACCCACATCTGAAAATGATTCTAGGATGCAGGCCCTAATATCGTCTTGGGTAATAGATTCCGGGGCATACTCAAAATCGCCGCTAACATAGAAATCCTCAACCCACTGATCGACCAAATCCCGTAAAGTGGTATCTTTGCCGTAAAAAGCAAAGGCCGCACCTCCGTCAATACCCCGTCCACTGTGGCCTTGCCAATAATCGGAAAAACCAGAAAATAAGAATGTCGCCGTTAGCATAATAGCTCCTCAACTATCCAGTTGTCAGAATCAAAATCCTCTTCCCATTCCGAATAGCCATCAGAATCTGCATCACCATCCAACACCCGTTTCTTGGCATCTTCGGCATCTTCGGCCATAGTTATATAAATTGCCATTGCCGAAACCGGAATCTCTACTTCATATCGTTTCAGTGTTTTATATTCTTTCATTGTTTCCCCCTTTGCTACTGAAAGTATACCCTATGATTCGCCAATGATTCGCCAATGTCAAGTAAAATTACTCAATTTCCACATATACACCATCGACCGCGAATAGATTACACTCACCAAAATTATTTTGGCAGACCTCAGTAAGCAAATCTCCATAACTGCCATAATCACCATCCCAGAACCCAGCCCCATGACCGTTACGAGTCAACCAGAAGTCATGGCCGATACGTCCGATATCTTGCAGACACATGGCAGCATGTAACAGACTGTCATATCCCTCACACTCCTCACACTCCAAATAGGCTATAAGATTTTCACAATCTATATAAGCTAGGGAGTGACTCCTACAGGAAAAATCGCTAATGTCGTAGTCCCCATCAAAACTCTCAGAGATACTGTCATCCGTTTCGGAGTCATAATTGTGACTACTCCACAGAGCCGTTTCAAGATAACTATGTGTCATAATCTCTACAAGTGTTTTCATGCTAACCCCTACAGATTCTAATAATTGCCTCAGTAACTAGCTCCCGCATAGAATCAGTAGGAACCACAAAATGCCATCGACCACCCGGACAATGATAAGTCGTAATATGGTGAGTATCTCCATAACACGCATAGGTCTCCCGACCCACATGTTCATAATTGCCGGTTTCCTCATTCAATTCCCTACGTCTATGTCTATAAACATAGGCGTCACAATTCACATCATCCAAAACGTCGTCAAGAACTCCGGAATCATGCAATTCCTTCAACTCCGGACAACGATCAAAATTGACCTCATTTTCATGCTCGCCAATGTCATAAGAATCCAAGCAACACCCCGGACCAGAATAGCAATCATATTCGTTAGAATTGTACTCTAACTCAACATCTAGATTATTAGCAAGACTACTAACAACATACTTGACCACAGAATCCAAAAAACCGGAAGTATCGTCAAATCTCTGGTAACCCTCGGCATCCTGATAATTTTCCTCAATCCATTCTTTCACAATTCCGAACCAATTATAACAATCCTCTCCAAGGCAACAGCGATATCCTTCGCCATAATCTTCACTTTGGCAATACTCCGTCGCCCATTCATCCTCCTGATTCAGAACTTCCTCTACAATTGTTACATCCATAACATGCCTATCTTCCTCAGAAGCATGGAATCCTCCACGACAATCCGCGAAGCTATCCCTAATGGTTCCCTTGGAATCGTCGCTCCTAAGAACTACGTCGCTCGGCAATGCTTTGGTAGGAACTTCACTACCATCAAATAGTTTCTGCTTTTCCATTATAACCTCTGTTCATCGACTGATTTTACTGATTCTCCCCAAGACATCCCGTTATCCTGACAATCCTGCACTTCAGAGCACCAATCTAACTTATCGTTATCACCATAGTGACTGTCAAGTACCCCTAGAACGCTCAGATTAGAGTTATTAGGGCTATAAGGTTTCCACCCTATTGCCTCAAAGCCCTGACCGAACAAGCAACCTACAGAGCCATCACTGCAAACCCCTGAGTCGTACATACAACTCTTGGTATCCGAAGTCACGTTAGGTCTTTCCGATGCAATCTTGCGAACCTCTGAAATCAATCTGTCTAAGTTGTCCATTGTTTTCTTCCTTTCTACCTCAATCCTACCATACAATTCGCCAATGTCAAGAAAATTCTTGACAATCTCAAAATCTATGGTATGCTTATAGTGTTCATGTATTTTATTACTAAAGGAGACGAAAATGAATTTGACAGACAGATTTCTTACAGGTGAGCCGATTGAACTGACAGAGGCATCTCAAGAGGTTTATGATCTTCGTAACATTTTGCAGGGAGATTGCTACTTTGAGGAACAGGACATCGATGTGGGAGGATGTGTTTATTGGAATGATCGAAGAAGTGTAGTAGTATATGTCACTGAAAACCCTCAAAGGGCTGTATTTTGAGAATATATTCCGCATATTTTGGAGAAAAGTTATGAACCAGAGCTATATGATATTCTCGATGGACTCCTCGTGCCAATTGTTCCGATTGGGCCACGAGGGGTGGAATATAGTAATTGGCATAACTTTCTCTGATGTAGAGAAAGCTCGGGAATGGTTGTTTACCCATTTTGTAGGGGAATTACCGGATACAGTGGATGTCTACATTGCAAGAATTGATCGGAACGGAATGATTCTTAAAACTTTTTCACCTTGGGAGACTTCTAATGGATAAAACGATTCTAACGAGTGACAAGATTATTAGGGTTACAACTAAAGTAACCGAAGAGGACCGTGTCGTCGATTTTGACGACATTGAAACTGAGGTGTCTTATGACGAAATTGTTCATGAGGCCCCTTGGGAGCGTTGTGACGGTTGGGAGCATGAGTTTATTGAGTTTGGTTATAATCCCCATGAGGGTTATGACAATGCTCAGGGAACCGTTCATCGTTCTGAATATAGCGATAACGGTTTCATTGACGTTGATTCTGGGGTAGTCGAAAACATGTGGGGCTGTGTCGGTTATGTCGGTTGCAGCAAACAGGTCCGGGCTGAATCGATTGCACGGGCTAAGAGAAAAGCAACTATTCAACTGGTCGATTGGTATGAGAACGGCTGGGAGAATTATTGTGCTCGTGCCGAGTATGGAGATTACCAGGACTCTTGCTGCGGAATCGATTGTGTCGATTACGCTGAAACTGTGGCTCAGGAGTGTCGCCACAATGTCGCCTATGAAATGGAAGAGGCCGGTTATATTATTATCAATCAGCCAGAGGTTAAGCCCTACTGCCGAGTCTCGGCACTGCGAGATAAAATCCGGCGACAATTAGACTGTTCATAACAAACGAGCCATGTAACCTACGGGTTACATGGCTTTTTCTATTGGGAGGTATTATGTTTATTATCGGAGAAGAGGTACTATTTGACGGTTATGGCGGAATTGGCCGTATTAGGGCAGTATTGGAATTTACCGTTTTAATCGAACTTGAGGATGAAGTTCATGAGCGTAAGTTTAACGAAGTTTACCCTCTTAACGATCCGGAGGAATAAATGAGAGCTAGCACTGTTAGGATGATTGGGTTGCCCGATATTCTTCTATAACTGCAAATCTATAAGTCTGGGAGATTTTTTTCTGCGAGAAATCTGGGAGACTAGCTCCCAATTTTCTTTGGTGATGGCTCCAGGGCCTTCAGCACTTGTCTAGTGCTCCAGAGCCCCGATAGTACGGTTTCCTTACCTTGATCGGTTACGATCCACAGTAGCGGTACGCTCGGGCTTCCTGATAGCTCGACCAATAACCGGCGAATATCCATGGGCGTCTTGGTGAAATCTAATACCTCCAGGTGTCTAATCCCAGCTTCCCTCATTACCATAACTACATCCACACGATCCACGGTCAAATATGCAGGCTTGCAATTCATACACCAATCTGCCGTAATGAAAATCATTCTCGGACCTTCAGTAGTCCAATCCGAAGTCGTGGACTCTATAACTGGCTCATCCGGATTCTCGGAGAATATCCCCCATGGTAGTATAATTAGGATTCCCAGAGTAATCATAGAATAGCCTGTACCCTTAAAGTCCCATTCAGAATCCTTGAACCTTTTGGCGAATAGAAACATGAATCCCAGAACCATCATCAAACTGGCTAGAAAATAAGGCACCGATAACGTGCTCGCCAACCAAGCCGCAACAGCCATCATTACTACCCCGCATACCCGTTCAAACCAGACCCCTCCAATCCCCTTTGCAATCCGCCCAATCGGTAATGGCACCAGGAACATCCAGCAGAAACCCACCCCTATGCACCAAAATAGCCCAAAGGTTTCCAACACTCCAGATTGAGTACAATATACCATAACCGGAGCCAAGAACGGCACTGAACAAGAAGTTCCTAGAGCTACGGTCAAGCAACCTGTGCCAAATGGGCCAAGCATACCCTTATAACCAAAGGAAGGCATTGTCCAGACTCCTAGCAAGTGTGCTCCCATTAAACTACAAAGAACTGTTAATGTCATTCTAAATGTCTCTAATCCCATGTGGCTTAATCCTGTTCCTAATAATACGGAACAAGCCGCCAGCACTGTAAATGAGACCATAATCCCGGCAATATAAGACCACTTCTTCTTTGGTTGCCCGAATGCCCTCAGCTTCAAAGCTATAACTGGTAAGGTACATGGAAGTATGGTCATTATGACACCGACCAACAAAGCAGACAAATAAATCATTTTTTCTCCAAGTAAGACCAGCCATAGCCACCACAGGTATTGTGTCGGCCTCGGCAAACATTAGTGATATGACTTTGGTTACAACCAGTAAATTCAGAAGCCATAGCAATGTTTATAAATTCCAACCCATCGCTACGTTGAACTGGGCGGAATCTACCATTGTCATCCCGGCGACAATCCAATTTATTGGCACTGTGGGTGTCATAACGAAGGTTTTCTATAGAATTATTTATTTTGCCTAACTCTCCGTGACAAACTTCCAGCCCTTCAGGGCAAGAGCCAATCCAAGTTAATGCGATTAGTCGATGCACCCTGAACGTATTTCGGCGACCTTGTTTATTTAATACAATTTGTAGATATCCTTGATAATTTTCATTGAGATTCCGTATTCTCCCCTTGAGATTATAAACCTGACCCCTAGAATCCTTAATAATCCGGTTCACGGAACGAATCTTTCCACAGCGGGAGGCTTGGTAGTATCCTTCGTACCCAGGAATATCCTTCCATTGGGTCATTTGTCCTCCAAAACGCAAGGCATCAAATTCATTAGTGCTCCACAAAGTAAGGCAATAAGATAGATCATTCGACCACCTCATAAGTTTTCTCAAAGATTAAAGGCTTGCAAGGGTAAATCTCTCCCTTTATGCCTTGTATGATCCAGTCATCCCAGTCTATATGGTGAACACCCTCCAGGGTTCCACAAACCAGCTTGATTCTATCGGGGTCGTTGGCATCTATCCAAACACTGCCCTTTGTGCCCTCGGCTAGATTCGATGCGTAATTAAGCCAGTTCGGCCACTCCGAACTATCCCACCTCCGCTCTATGGTCATCTGGAACGCTTCAATTATTACTGGTTTCTTCCTGTACTTTGTCATTTGTTTTCCAAAAGTAAGGGTTCATTCGTAGAACTAGGGCAGCAATCAGGTCCGTTGTACTTACCTTCTCCATAGAACCCGCATGAGCCCGAGAGGGAATAAAAACCAAAAAAGGTGTTCTCCTCTCACCAAAGTTCTGTCAGTGTACCACCAACACACATTCTGACGCAGGTCTCTCTCTGAAACCAACACCTTGCCATGATATGGCCCACCAAATAACTCGTACCGATAAATCATGTTCCAATAATTCCTACTTGAGCGAATCCCCGTTTCCATTCTTTTGCAGAAAACTTGACCTCATTTTCCTCGAAGAATAGCTGCAACGGGTTGCCGTTTAATTCTATCTGATAAATTGCACAACCATAATGAATAGAGATATATTCATTGACACACCAATCCTCAACCTCTTGAGGCAAATCGGATGCGTCAACGGTTGGCACATAGAAAACTGGATTTCTCATTTTTCCTCCAAAAGTAAGGGTTCCTTGTCAAATCCATTCAAACATCTTCCGATATAAGGTGTCCGTATATCATAGAATCCACTTAACTGAATTATTTCATAGAATCCATGATGTTCTTCAAAGCAAAGACTCCGGTCAGTATAGATACTTAGGTCTTGATCTGTAACCAGCACCTTGCCATGATACGGACCACCGAAAAGATCGTATCGGTACTGCTTCGGCTTCGGCTTCCGGGGCGTTGTTGACCACCAGCAAAGAATACCCATTATGGTCATAGCTACAGAGGTATACAACCAAAGGTCGCCCATGGTATAATGAGTCATAATACCTCTTCTAGCTCCAAGGCAGCATCGTCAAAATGTGTCTTCTTTCCCTTAGCCATCCCTATTCTAGCTCTGGTTTCAATTTCCCAGTATTCTTTCAATTCTTCCAAAGCCTGCTGAGGAGTATCGCAAAAGCATCCCTTGTATCCGGTCCACTCCAAATTTTTGTAGAGAGTACGATCTATATTTTTGCAGTGGAAAGAGAAGCTATTCTCTTCAGAATCCTCAAAAACGACTTCTATTTTCTTGTCGTTCTCTTTCACCGGTAGTTGAAAGACTCGAAGACCTCTTGTCTCGTCATGTAATCCTTCTCCGAAACCTGCAAACCACATTGTTCTCATTTTAATTCCAAGGGGTAAATTTCCGGAGTCCGCGAACCACAAAAAAGGTTATCAAGAAAGAACCAACCAGAACCAATGGTATTTTTAGCCACAGATACCTTGAAGCCAGTTGCCATTGTGTCTCAAATATCATGCAAGTATCCTCAGTGCATAATGCACCCCCAATAGTCCCTGAACGCCAAGGCACCGACCAGCTATTCTCACTTAGCTGCTCCGGAGTCTCAGTGACTCCCCCAGAGCGAATCCAAATGTTATGATACTCGGCTTTGAGCGGGGCGGGAAGGACCACAACCACCCCGCTCTCGGCCCACATTGCGGAAGCGGTAATCTTTTCATTTACCGGCGTCTCTTCCGACTTCCAATCACGATTCACGGCTCCAAAAACTCCAGCTATCAAAAAACTAACTGCTAATAGGTATTTCATGATTCCTCAATTTCGACAATTTCGATTATGCACTGGAGACTGGGCATCAATGTAATTTTTCCAAAAACATCTTTATGCTTCTCTGCTTCCTCAAAAGTATAAACAGTAACTGTCCCATTTTCCTCTATGTTTATGATACCATCCTCCAACATGACGCCAAAATCCCCATCCATATCAATGAATACGTCTCCTGTAGACAAATCACTTAATTGAAAACCGGGGTCCTTTTCAGGAAGATTAACTACTACTATTTCGCTCATTTTCTAACCTTTCTTTGAGTTTGACAATCACAGATTCCTCGGCACCGTATGCCTCTGCGTATTGGATTGCTTTTTCTAAATCGATTTCGGATAATAAATTTACACGCTGCTTCACTGCACCAGTGTCTCTGCCAAGTCGTTCATCCAACTCAGCTAACTTTTCCTTGGGACTCAGAGCGTCCCATACTTCCTGCCGCTCGTTGGCCTCTCGTTGTTTTATTATATCAGGCTTCATCGAATTCCTCCCAAGAGAACAAGATTCCACCCCCATGCTGGTACAGGGCGTCTTCGTCAATAAGGAACCCTTGTTCCGTCAATGACTGTTTGACCCGGTCTATGACCCCAGTCTCAAAACCTTTCTGGGGATAGAAATGGCACCAATTACAACGGTTTCCTGCTTGAACCATGGCCTCTTCGAGCATCGCAGCTTCAAGGTTCTCGGCTAGGCTACGTTCCTCTTCCTCGGCTTCCTCAACCGCTTTTACAGTAGCATTCACTAAAGATTCTTTTGTAATCATACTAAAGTATACCCTTCTATTCTGGGAGAGTCAAATTATTTATCAAACGGAGACAAACTTTCTTGAATTCTACCGGGTCGATGTTGGGCTCCAGCTTCCTGGCAGGTCCTATCAAGGAGTCCAAAGCCTTTGCCTTGCCTCTCAGAAATTCCTGCACAACCCTCGGATTTGCTGCAATCGCAGCCTCGCAGTGTAGCAGAAGTTCCTGGGGCTCCAGGGTTCTAATCCCTAATGAAGCAATTAAATCATCTAGGTTGCTCATTCTATCCAGTCAAGTTCTTCTTCGCTAAGGCCAAGAGAACCAGATTCCTCCCCCGTCCTGGTACTGGTGACGGTCGCAAACATAGAATCCTTGTCTCCTCAATGACTCTTTGAGCCGATCCACTACATTAATCTCCACTGATTTATCTCCCGGTCGGAAATGACAAAAGGAACAACCATTTTCTGCTTGAAGCATAGCCTCTCTAAGAACACACGTCTCAAAGTTATTGGCTAGACGACATAATGCGTCCTCGTTATCCTGTGTGGACTCAGCAGTAACATCGATTAAGTTTTGCATTGTAACCATACTAAAGTATACCTTCTATTCTGGGAAAGTCAAAACATGTTTCCAAAAATTAAGGAAAATTTTTTCAGAGTCGAAGCATTCCCGGTGAAAATAGGCTTGATAACGAATCTTTTCAATCCACCACACAAAGATCATACGATCAAACCCGGCATTCTCTCCACAAGAGGCACACTTCATAGCAACCCCACCTCAAAATCTGACCACTTCTTCACAGCGATGTCGTAATAAAACATAGGCCACTCATATTGAAAGTGTCTACGTGCTTGGGTGATAGCATCCAATGGGCTCACAGCTTCTACTTTTACTTCCCAATGGCCCAGCTTCACACTGTATTGACCCGGAGGCCCATCAATATCTTCAGGTGCAATCATCTTTGTGCCTCACCAAGTTCCCTCGTGAGTTTAGTATGTCTCTCTAGCTGCAAATCTAAAGCCATCCATTGAGCAGGGTTCTCTGCAAGCCGGTCTATATTATCCTCCACTTTGTCCAATTCGGATTTTATTTCATCTACAGTTCTCATGAGTTGTTCCACCGATCTTCCTCTTTAATGGTATCGTGGCCTATCCGAGGCGACAAATACATGATAATTTCTTCGTAAGACCAAGGTCTATACTCCCCTAGCCAATCCTTGGCATGATCGACCCCAACATCCATTGAACGCCGACCCGGCATTCCTTTGTTCATCATTCTTTCACGCTTAATATCATTGTGCAAATGCCCGTACAAATGAGTCACTCCTAAGAAGCATTTATTCCAGAAAGCAGTCGGGTAGTGGTCACATAAAATCTTTTCGCCTTTGTACTTGATCATTCGTCGATGCCAAACATTGCCGCCAAAAACCCGGCGAATCTTGGCCTCTTTATCGTGGTTGCCCAAAATGAAGAAAATATGGATGCCTTGCTTTAGCTGCTGTCGGTACTTACCCGGCTTATCTTGGCACCAATCGCCCACAATCACCAAGGTATCATTTCGAGCCACCGTTAGGTTAATCATATTTATTAGGTTTGCATCGTGCTCCTCTATTGAAGAGAACTCAGGGCGGGTATTCTCTACCAGTTTTTCGCAACCAAAATGTGTATCAGCAGTAAAGTATATTGCCATTAAATATAGCTCCAATTGTGGCCATGGTGTATTTTTCGCTTACCCTTACACACTTCAATTATTCTGGAGGCGTTACTCCCCGTAATCAAGGCAGCCTCTCTTATGGAATTAAATTCCTTACCATCACCTCTGCATACTGGCCTTACATTATTCTGGTCGCCAAAATTTCTTCTGTCTAATTGATTTTCGGAGGCCGTACCGTACCTGATATTTTTCACCGAGTTATCTTTCTGTCCTTTAACACCGTGGCATACTTGCATATTATTTGGTTTTGGACCCAACCAAGTTTTAGCTACCAATACATGAACATTTCTACTAATAGATTTTCCAAATTTCGATAAATTTACTTGAAAGTATCTACCGTTCCACGCTTGACATAACACTCTGCCCTGCACCGGTCTAGTCCATCCCTTGGATCGAACTACTCTATCTACAGACCTTATGCGGCCCAAATTAGATGCTTGGTAATATCCTTCCCACTCAGGTATGTCTTTCCAACATTCCTTCATCCCAACATTCCTCGCAAAAGTTTCCGTCATCATTAGACAATGAATCTTCCTCGCACCTACCTGTGGGCTCACCACATTGGCAGCATAGCTGCCTAGTGCCTGGATAGTTACCGGCATTCCAATCCTCATGTTGGGACTGATCCATTGCATGTCTGTGCCCACCGGGCCAAGTGTTCATTATTTTCTCCTATGTCGCAAAAAAAAGTCGATTTGAAAAAATGGGAAAATTTTTGAGGCGGCTTATTCGATAATATGCCCGCAACTTTTGGGGTTCGTTAAAAAAAAATTCTCTTCTCCTAATAAAGGGCCGGGTTGGGAGTCGAACCCACGGGTTACCCACCCGCCCGGCTATAATTTGCCTCTCATGCTGGCTCCCAAGAAGAAAGAAGTTTATGAGCATCGGGAAGTTGATTCAACATGTGAATTAGATTGAGGCAGTCATGTATCCTAAAATTCAACTTAGAATTAGCACACCAGCTTTTCAGAGTATCGGCCAATTGGGTCCGGTTCGCTATGTCCACACCGACATACGTCTGATCGTTAATTTCAAACCTGAAGTTCAGCTTGTTCATCAGCACTCCCAATCACAATTTGCCAGTTTTTCACCCGATGCTGAATCATGTGAGCTACATCAAATGCGTCCTCCAGAGCAGTATGAGCAACCTCACCCTTCAAGTCACAGCGGTCCTTACAAGTCTTGCTATCCGGAAGCACGGAGTCTTCCAAAGGATTCCAGCACAACATGGCTGGATCAAGCACCCTATGGTGAAATTTAATGAGTCGATTCCAGTCATTTATTTTGCTGAGAAACCGAGTATCGAATCCGGCAAAATTCTTTCCAGCGACATTTATCTTATCTCTTTTATTAGGTAGATCATTCCTTTTCAACCAGTTATCAAAATCAACAGCCAACCAACAGCCACCAATATAATCAAATCCTTCCTCTTTGTCAGCGATTCGTCGGAAAATTTTCCGGTGCATACTCAGTGCATACGGCTCTCCACGGTACACTTTATGGGTCACATACCGATGAAAAGTTGGCGGGTCCTCCAGAGGATTCAGCCAGTCATCAATTACTGCCCCGACCTCAATAATCTGACAGGTCTCGGGATCGAGCCCCGTGGTTTCAATATCAAGTGACACGAATGTTGAATTCATCCCTCTACCTCGCAGTAGGCATCATACTGGTGCTCGTACAGTTCGTCGTAATCCTCTAAGGCTTTCTCGGCAGCCCGGTTAGCAGTGTGAAGCCAACCACCATCTAGTAATTCATAAAAATTCTTAGTGTAACCCTCACCGTATATTCTGTCTATATCCCAGCTTTCGATATAAAACTCGGGTAACTCTGCTGGATCAAACCTATCTTCGGGGTATCCAGGGGAGTCCACCGAAAAGTAAACCGTTACATCGGCTTCTATTTCATCATTCAATTCTAGTGTTATTTCACAAGAGTACATCAATAAATCCTTTTGGTAGTGTCCAACTCAGTGACCTGTGCAACCCATTCTGCCAACATAGCTTGGCAACGTAGTTTTGCTGCTTCCCGAAGGTCCTGAATAGGTGTACCCCAAGGAAACAGTATAGGCGGACAGACATCCCACTCTCCATACATGGTAGAAATTTCTATCTTTCCGTCAATCATACCACCATGGATAGTGGACCAAAAAGGGCCAATTTTTCCGACCTCAAAGGTGTCAATATCGCTTTCATAGGTATCATTCATGACTTCTCCGATGTTTAAGTCTCATACTAAAGTATACCCTACAGAATCAAGAAGTCAATTTTTATCTGGGCCGAAAATTGCTTTAAGCAATTTTTCTTCAACCGACTTTTTTTCGGCATTATTCTGCCAATATAAAAATTGCAACTTGCTCAAAGGACCTAAAACCTCGTATAAAAGTTGTTCAGCTTTATTCCGCTCTGGTAAACAACCTAGTACATCCCGTAATCCGAACAAGTCATTTTGTTCAGCTATGAGTAACAATGCCTTAAAAGTATCAATAGCATCTTGTGAAAGTATGTTAGCTTCCTCTCCCTCACCTACCATTTCTTCAAAAAATTCGTAAATTTTATCTTTCATCTTAAATCCTCAAATTTGTAGCCCCACTGTTCAATCTCGCCGGCAAAGCGACGGTAAACTTGTATGGCAAGGTCAGTAGTGTAATAATCCTGGTAGTAGTTGCATAATCTCAGACTGGCCCCAATGTAGGGCATGGCTACCGTAGGCAACCCGCAGTCTGCCAAGCATCCATTCAATTGTCTCTCGATATCCTGCTCAAATCTAATAAACCGGTTGCAGTGCTGAGACCCGTAGTACAGGTAATCCTCTGTCTGAAAACCTTCCTCCAGTATCCCGGGAAGCCATTCTTGGAAGGTCGGAAAGTCTGGGTAAGTAGGATTGTAAGGCTTCTCTTGTTTATAGGACCACCAGGAAACCATGGTATCCCAAGGATTCCGGATAATACAGGCCACTGTTCCCCCAGCCTCTATGATACGACCCGCTTCGGCTTTTTCAAAGGTATGGTTACTCTCACGAGCCCCGATTCCAAACAGAGCCTTCCTGACAGACTGGCTCGCCATTCGGGGATGAGCAATGAATCCGAATGGCTTGGTCCAGGTGTCTTCCTTCAAATTTTGCGTTGCATCTATGACAAACATTAGTGGTCTCGTTCCATTAGCTTGAATATATGATCCAGGTTAGAGGACTCCAAAGGCCCTGTAATCCCACCCCCATACAGATTAACGCATCCACTCGATTCATCCCACCGCCCCTGCATTAGTGCATTGGCACAAGGTTTGCATCTATCAGCAGGCATCCCACAGGTTGCCCGATTCTCTCCACAGTACATACACCATCCTCTTATGTTATAGTTCATACAAAATCTTTTTCTTCAATAGCCCTGGATATTTCTCCCACGCTACACCACAAATTTTCAAGGTGATCCGCGATTTTCTCAGTGCCTTCTGTGACGGCCTTGGACAATAATGATCCAACATAATCTAAGGAAGCAGCTTGTATGAATGCTCCCACCAGTTCGGGGTGTTTATCAGAGAAGCCTTCCCCAAATTCCCCGTCAATTGCTTCTGCTGCCACCCGGAGATAAGTAGTAATCGTTGGGGCAGCCTGATCCATAAGAGTAGTCGCGTCTGCAATTTCGTTTCTCATAATTTCCCCTTGTTATAATATTTACTGGCTCCCCAGGAATACATCCTGAACCAAATAGCCACACTGATTGGCCCGACCTGTAGGGCCAGCTTGTGGCTACCCCACCCGATGCCAAGTCCCCAACATAGGGGTTTGATCTGTATCTTCATCTGCGGGCATTGAACACCCGCCTCTACTACTGCCGAAGAGTATTTTTCTCTCATGAGTTTAGCTCCACAATCATATCGAAGGCAAAGTTCTGGAAGTCTCGGCTGCAATCAGTCGAGCTGGTAACATAATGGGCGACTTCTTCGATGGCCGTTTTGAGAGCGATCTTGCCCGCAAGGTCATCCCGGAGGTAGACCGTATCGCCGCCCATGGGGAAGTAGCCGAGACACTCAGACTCCCCCTTCATGAGTTGCTTGAAGCAACTCGTATTAGGCTTGTCCTTTCCATCCGTGAGCCCGGTTTTCTCACACCAATTCCAGACAGTGTTCACAGCTTCAATAGCGTCCTTAGTCACTTCCACGGGTACATTGCCGTTAGCGGCAGCTTCCCCTAGCACAAAGGCCACACCAGGGACGCCCATCTTTTGGGCGACCTTGACAAAGGTATCAGATTTAATCACCTTAACTTTGTGGCCCTTGGATCGAACATGGTCGGCGATTAGGCTAGAACCCACCGTCTCATTGGAGATTACTGCATCTCCCGCAAAGGACTCCCAGGCTCCGATCCAGTTCGACTTAATCCTATCATTATCAATGTAACTGAGATAGAATTCATCCAGGCTGGCCTCGAATACGTTGTCTTTTTCCATTGCTGTGAATAAGGTGGCCAGAGTTTCGGAGTCTGCCTCGTTAAGTATGCGAGCAATAGAGGCCCGAAGGCTATACTCACTACTGTTACGACATTCGTCTATTTCAATTTCATCGGCACGGAAATTATAATCAAATACCGCAGGATGACTAGACTGCAACTTTTGAGTTATGACTCCCTCTCGGAAGACATTAGGTCCACCAGATTCCGGACTCTTCTTCAAGAATTTTTGCGTAACTTGGGAAGGATCACCAGAAAAGTGAAGAAAATGCTTTCCTAAGTCACGATGGAATTCGGCTACATCGGGATGCGACAGGTCAACAAAGATACGGGTGGTTCCGGCCTTTGCTCGGGCATTTGCTTCCGGTCTAATTACCGGGTCAGTGCCCATAACTTTGGAGCAATCAATAGCATTGGATACAAATTCCCGAAGGGCCATAGAGGTTTTGGTCCAATCCAACTCTCCAAATTTCAAGGTCCAGCCGCAATTGATGGTTTTATTCTTGGCCCCAGATAAGCGACATTTTACCGGGTAGGATTCTACCACTGTACCATCGGCCTCAGTGATATACTCTACTTCGGTAAAAAAGGTGAGTTTAATTTTTCCGATAAAGGCTATGAGAGGAATTCTATTCCTCAACATGAGATTGATTCCGTGCTTATTCCCGCTACCGAACTGGCCGATTAGGCCCTCGTTGTCTCGGCCTCTGGTTCCACTATAGCCCAAGGAAGTGAATGCTTCAGGTGGTGCTACGCCCTCATTTTGGATCATCAATTGCATGATTTCGTCTCCAGGTAAGTGTTGTTGAACTATTCAACTATACCTTATGGACTCGGGTTGTCAAATGGTTTTGTAATATTTCTCATAGACTTCTGCTAAATAGGTGATTGCGTCGGCCATTCGGCCTATTTCGGAGGCTATCCCCTCTAAGGCTCCCATTCCACCAGCACCTTCTTTGTCGATCTCTTTGAAACCAAATTCCAGTGAGTCGGCTATCTTATCTGCTGCTCTTGCTATTTCCATTTCTATTTCGCCCATTTAGTACCTCTTTTCAAAACCACAATAGCGTAGTTTAGGATTCCTCTGGAGGACATCCAATCGATATGCAAACAGCCCACCGGTAATCCGGCGTCTTTCGACCAAGTACCCTCCGAACTTTGCCTTGCGGAAGTCTCGAATACGGGCCGATAGGCTTTGAGTTGTGGCTTCTGGGATTTGTTCCTGTAGCTCCGGAAGGGTAATCCAGTTCCCCAGCCTCATGATATCATAGACGGCCTCTAGTTGCTTGTGCAATCTAGGTATGTCAACCGGTTCAATAGTCTTTCCACCAAACATTATACTCTACTCCAACTTCTGTGAGGCAGCCCACAACTCGCGGGCAAATCAAATTCTTCAATAGCTACCAAATCCGAGTCGGCCACCAGGATAGGTTTGTTTCTCATTCCGATGCGACACTCCCATAGCAACAAAGTCTCAGAGACCTGAAGGTATCCCGGATCGTAGCCATCATGGTAGCCGCTGCTGCCAGCCCTGGAGCCTATGCCCACTTGCTTCCGTCTCTGGCCAGTGATAACGGCTCTGAAAGGCTTAAAAAGTACACGGACTACCGTTCTGTTATTTTCAGCATCCCACACCATTTCGGTAGTAGCAACAACTTCAACACTCTGACCGATTTTAAGATTTTGCATACTTACCTACATAGTCAATGTAAAACGGGTCCCCATAAATAATTAAGCGAGTCATATCGTCCAAAGCATCTATTACTTCATAATACCTTTCGGAGGAGTCTAGCCAAACTGGGTCTCCTCCTACTCTCAAATCACAACCACCAAAACCAAACTTAACAGTGATCTCGAAGTTTCCGAATACTTCCTGCAAAATATTATCGAACGCCTCACTAATAGGATCGGAAAAATTGAAAGATATTTCCGCTATGGCCTCGGACCCTTTGTCAATTTCTTGAGCTAGAAAATTCATAACCCTGTAAGTCTCCATTCTCTTTGATAGCTCGGTCCTCTTTGGGGCCTGCCACCCGGCGATAGAACTCTAACTTGGCACACTCAAAAGTCGCAATGGTCTCTGCGATCTCATTGTAAGACCATGAATATTCATCGACATTGGATGTACATTCAGACACTATCTGGGATATAGTATAGTTGAGCATCCCCGCTCTCTGAGTATCAAGTTCGGAAGCAATAGCATTGATCACATTGTTAATAAATGGGTCTAACTGGTCTCTCAGTTCTTGCTTAATGTATGGCATCAAATTTCTCCAATTCTATTGATTAACATTTGATCTCCAGGTCAAGCGACTAACGAGTCCTCGGCAAGCGGTAGCATTCGCACCGATTCCCCTGTGCTACGCAGAGCGGTAGATAATAGAACCGCCCGAAGTCACTTGATTTGAGATAATTCGTAAGACCGCTCTACAAACTTCATGGCCATATTTCGTTCAGTACCATAGTATTCATCGCTCGCAATTTCCTTAAATGAATCCAAAACATCGCAGATATTCACAGAAGGGTTTGACTCTACCCATTTCTTTAACTGAGTCTTCTCATGTGATTCTGCGTCACACCGGGCGTCGTATACTGTGCCATCTGAGGTTCTGAATCTATTTTGTACTGTAATCATTTTGCTGCCTCCAATTCTGGGTAGTCTTCAAGTATTTCCTTGGGAATCATAGTAAACAGGTTCACAGCCGAACGGACATCTTGCATCTTCTCAGTCTTGAAGGCCCGGAATCCGATGCTAGGCTTGCCTGCATCTAAGACTTGATAGGCAGGTCCCTCGGGAGGCACGAATGCTACCCTTTCTCGGTCACTGTATTTGAATGCCTTCCACATATTACTCTCCTAGCATTTGACGTAGGTACTCAGGATCAGGAGTGAATGGATCAAGTTCTTTTTCAAGAGACTTCACAATCCGATAGTGCTCTTGGGCGTCGGCTTCCGCCGCTTTCAAAAGCAACCGGGCCGCTGTAGCAATAAACTCAGGGCTATTGCTAATCTCTAATGCAGCGTCAAACAATTTCCAAGCATCATGGTCCTGTTCTTGTAGTTTATCGAATGTTTCTTTTATGTTCTTCATATTAAAGTATACCCTATAGAATCAAAAAGTCAAGTACGATAAGCAGCCATGCCGTGCTCACTGATATCCAGACCTCTTTGTTCCTCGGCTTCGGAAACACGGAGTACACCGGCTACCTTGAGGATCGAGAACAGGATGAGCATTGTAACAAACGACCAGCCGCAGATAGCTAATGTACCTATCAATTGGACGCCAAACGAGGTAGCTCCACTTTCCAAATGAGCATTCGGCAGGATACCGATGGCCATACAACCCCAGACTCCACACAGTCCGTGGACAGGCCAAGCACCAACCGGATCATCTATCTTTAGCTTGTCTAATAATAATACCCCAAAGATAACTAACACTCCGGAAACCAAACCGACAACAATTGTCATCCAAGTGCTCATACAGTCACAACAAGCAGTTATGCCAACTAGACCGCCAAGGACACCATTGAGGGCCATTGACAGATCGGGCTTTTTGAACATGAACCAACTCAGCAGCATGGCACACAATCCACCGGCTCCTGCCGCTAAGGTTGTAGTAAGAGCTATGTGCATTGTGGCATCAATATCGCTAGTCCCCTGGAAGGCCAATTGGCTACCAGGATTAAAGCCGTACCAACCAAACCACAGAATGAACACACCCAGAGCAGCAAGAGGCAGACTATGGCCCGGCATGGGAATCGACTTGCCTTTCAAGAAGCGGCCAAGTCGTGGGCCGAGAATAATCGCTCCGGCCAATCCAGCGAAGCCTCCTACTCCGTGGACTACCGCAGAACCAGCGAAGTCCTGGAAACCCATTTGGTCTAGCCAGCCTCCGCCCCATTTCCAGTAACCACTAATAGGGTAAATTAAGCCCGTGAGAAGGGCACTATAAAGCAAATAGGAACCAACCTTCATGCGGCCTGCCACGGCCCCAGAGACAATTGTTGCAGCCGTAGCGGCGAACACCGCTTGGAACAACCAATCGACTTCCGGACTAAATGTACGATCCGCAGTAATCACATAGTTATCAAGGCCGAAGCCTCCAAAGGCAAAATACCCCGAGACTTCAGAATCAGAGTACAAGGTGGGATACATGATACCAAAGCCAACCATAAAGAACAGCAAGACGCCGACGCAGATGTCCATTGAGTTCTTGAACAGGATGTTCACCACGTTTTTCGACGAGTTGAATCCCGCCTCAACCATAGCAAAACCTGCTTGCATGAAGAACACTAAGACCGCCGCGAGAAACAAGAACGTGTTGTCGAGTGCGTAGCCGACTCCCAAATCGACTGCTTCTCCGGCTTCTTGGGCCAAAGCTACCTTGCTGGAAACGGCCACGGACACTGCTACCAATAACGCTACTAACAGGGAGTACCATCTTCCTTTGAATGCTTTACACATACCTAATACCTCATAATGATTAAATGGTTAATTGGTTAATTTTGTGATCTGGCCAAAATCGATTGCGTCTTCTGGCAACGGGAATATATCCGTTTTAATTTCCGTACAACGCCTCACTTGTTTACCCTTAACAAAAGATCGAATAGCAGATTGAGCAAACCTGTAAGCACTATTTCGGCCAGATGGGTTTCCACTTTGGAATATGTGCTTATTATTTAATACGAACCGACAAAATATAGCGGCTGCATTTTTATTAGGGCTGGTCGCTACGCCAGTTTTATAACTCTCCGCAAAATCTTCAAGAATAAATCGATCGACATAATGTGATGCTCTGGCAAGAGCACCAATAATGGACGGGGTCTTTATCCCCATAGATGCTGCCCATTGTAGCCGAGGTAATTGAGATCGAACTACTCCCATTACTTCAAATACATCATTATTATTTGTGACGAAACAAGGGGCAAGTTGATAGTATTTAGCCCCACTAGAAACACTACGATTGACAGGTAGGCCCTGAAATCCAAGTTTCTGTTCCAGACTTCTAGGCTGCCCTTGGTCAATGTTGCTTCGATAATCATTTCCCACATTGAAGATTACAGCAAATCTTTGGGGAACCTCTGTATCAACTACACTCGCCAATCGTTTTTGTCCATCGGCTAATACTCCATCGGTGTCAAAAGCAATCGGAGTTCCTTGAGAAAAATTATCCCTATCAATTTCGCGGGAATATTTATTAACCCAACTCTGAGTTTTATTTCGATTTTTCCCATTTCTGTCATCTAAAATTTCCCTCGCCAATTCGGGGCCAATATTGATTACTCTGGAACACAGTTCCCCGTTACTTGGGGCAATCTTTTCATACAGACTCATTTTTTTACCTTTCAGGTACGCACTAAATTAAAAAGTTTCTAACACTATTCAAGTATACCACACAGAAACACAAAGTCAAATCTTTTCTTTGAACATTTTTACGTACCACCCAGATGGAGGGTCCAAGGAAACTCCTCACCTGTGATTAACTCACAGACTTCGATGTACTTACGCCTCGTGACGGCGACGACCTCTCTAGAAAGGGAAGGCGGGATGCTATCTTTGTCCCAATCGCTTGCGGAAAGCCAATCTCGGACAAACTGTTTGTCGAACGACGGTTGGCCATGGCCCGGCTCATACTGATCGGCTGGCCAGAACCGCGAACTGTCAGGAGTCAACACTTCATCAATGAGAATCAACTCGTCATCGACATGGCCAAACTCGAACTTGGTGTCGGCCAAGATGATTCCCACAGACAAAGCATGTTCTGCTCCACGCTCGTAAATTGCCAGACTGCGATGTCTTAGCTCCTCGGCCAGGCTATGGCCAATTCGTTCACTCATTTCCTCGAATGAGATATTCTCGTCGAAGTCGCCCAGTTCTGCCTTGGTGGCAGGAGTAAAGATCGGCTCGGGTAACTGGTCACTTTCCCGCAAACCAGAGGGAAGTCGAATGCCGCAGACCTTACCGTTCTTCTGGTATTCTTTCCAACCAGAACCCGATAAGTAGCCACGCACCACGCACTCAATCGGCACGACCTCAGTCTTGCGGACGAGGATCGACCGGCCAACCAAACTCTGCCAATCACTGCCCACCGGCAAATCCATACGCTCTATGTCAGTTTCCAGCAGATGATGCGGTACGTCAAGATAGTCGAACCAGAAATTGCTGATCTGTGTGAGCACCCGACCCTTGTCGGGAATCTCTGTGGGCAGCACCCAGTCGAAAGCACTGATTCGGTCTGTGCAAACAATAAGCAACTCCTCGCCTAAGTCATAGATGTTCCGCACCTTGCCTCGAAACGTGGGCAGGGTGTATTTCGATGAGTTCCACATACTATCCCACACTACCTTCCATCTGAAGTTCGATCAACCGATTCATTTCGACGGCATACTCCATAGGCAGTTCCTTGATTAACGGTTCGATGAATCCGCTAACAATCATAGAACTGGCCTCAGCTTCGGTCAGCCCCCGGCTCATTAGATAGAATAACTGTTCTTCTCCGATGCGGGAGACACTTGCTTCGTGCTCGACCTGCACGACCTTCTCTTCAACTTCGATATAAGGATAAGTGTCACTACGGCTCTCAGAGTCAAGAATCAATGCGTCACACACCACGCTACTTTTGCTACCAACTGCACCGGCTTCCATTTTGCAAAGGCCACGGTAGCTGCTGCGTCCACCGTTCTTGCTGATACTCTTGGAGATAATGCGACTATTGGTGTTAGGAGCACAGTGTACCACCTTGGCACCGGCATCCTGATGTTGGCCCTTCGAGGAAAAGGCAATCGACAGAATTTCTGCTCGGGCACCCGGCTCCATCAGGTAGACGGATGGGTATTTCATCGTTAGCTTGCTGCCGAGATTGCCATCGATCCACTCCATCAGGGAGTTTTCGTAAGCCATCGCCCGCTTGGTTACCAGATTATAGATGTTGTTGGCCCAATTCTGGATCGTCGTGTAGCGGCAGCGGCCGTTTTTCTTAACGATGATCTCAACTACGGCTGAGTGGAGGCTCTCGGTTGTATACATCGGGGCAGTGCATCCCTCCACGTAGTGGACCTCCGCACCTTCATCTACAATAATAAGAGTTCTTTCAAACTGACCCATCTGTTCGGCATTGATTCGGAAGTAGGCTTGCAAGGGGAATTCGATTTTCACACCCGGAGGCACATAGATGAACGAACCTCCCGACCACACGGCTGAATTGAGTGCGGCAAACTTGTTATCCGTAGGCGGAATGATCTTGCCAAAGTATTCCCGAAATAGATCGGGATGCTCTTTCACAGCAGAGTCTGTATCCGAAAAGATTACGCCCTTGTTACCAAGGTCTTCTTGCAGCGAACCGTAGACCACTTCGCTCTCGAATTGGGCCTTCACGCCAGCAAGATACTTTTTCTCCGCTTCGGGTATGCCCAGCTTGTCGAAGGTCTCTTTGATTTCTTGGGGTACATCGTCCCAGGTGCGGCCCTGCTCATTGGTCGGCTTCAGATAGTAGTAGATGTCCTGGAAGTCGAGGCTAATATCGCCACCCCAATTCGGCATCGGCTTCGACTCGAAAATCTTGAACGATTTGAGCCGAAAATCACGCAACCACCCCGGCTCTTGCTTTATCTCTGAAATCTGTGCTACGATCCCGGCATTCAAACCTTTTTGGGCTTTGAACACCTCATGAGAAGGGGTGATGAAGTCGTACTTATTGATTTCACCTAGGGTAACGTCTTCTTTAGATTGCTTCATTGGGTTCAAAACTCCTCCATTCTTTCAACATAAATTTCTGCACACTCATCGCAAATCAAACCGCGAAATCTAGTCTGGGGAAACTTATTGTCAAATTTACAAGACCCATAAGAAAATATGAATTGAATCTCACCACCCTGGTGGGGTTGGAAACTCCGAAAATTATTGTCAGCAGCGTCCGCAAGAGGCTTCAGACAAATTATACAAGGCTTAGTCATAATGGATTCTTTACTAACCAATCTAAACACTGGTCACACTTACATCCGTGCTTATGAAAAGCCTTATCGGGTCTGCCAAAGCCATCATCATACTGACTCGGGAACAATTGCATTAAGACTTGATCCAAAGCATTGTCCTCTCCCGCAAAATCTTCAACCCGACAATCCCAATCTAATCCTCTTAACGAGCGAATCATATCTTCATAGATGCCTCTGCGATATTCCGGCATAGGCACCCGCCCGTGTAAAGACTCTATCAAGTCGTGCATTACATGATTTCCACCACTCCAACTCATCCTAAGTCCTCCATGTGAGTGTTATATTCAGTAGGTATCCATTCCGGTAGGTGCTTGGATTTCAAAAAAGGCGTGAATGTACGCCAGCGTAAGGTGACCTCCCATGTCGCAATTTCCAGCCACCTCCACTCTCTGGAACCACAGCATTTTGGGAACCATAGGAATTTAGTGTATCGGTATTTCTCTTTTCGGTATCTATTTTTGGGGCTAATCCACTTCATATTACCAAGCACCATTTCCTCTCTCGTCCATCCAGCTTCCGTCGTCTAAAGGTTGATTCAAATACGCTTTCGTCCAGTTTCTTTTCCACTTCGGCCATGACGCGATGATTTCTGCCGCTTTACTGAAGTTGTCAAGCCATTCCCGGTCTCCAAAGCTTTCTCCGCTGCCTTGCGGGTTCTGTAAGTTTTCCCGTGAGCCACCATCTGCCACCCTGACTCCGAAAGTCTCAGAGCATAGTATCGTGTAATTCCCGAGGAGATTGATCGTCGGACTTGAAACTTCCCGCACCGACTCTCCCAAATCATAAGTTCGGATACCCATGTGCTCCCCCCTCGGCCTCTCTTATATGTTATTGAGGCAGGCAAACTTTCCAAACATTTCTTTTGCTGCTTCATTATATGCTTTTGCGGCGTCGATTTCTTTATTAAAGTATCCCAAGTGTTTAATTTTACTGCCCGATTTGATCGCGGCCCGCCATTGGTTGCTACCCCGACTAACACCTTTATATTGACTAACTCCTCTTTTACAACGCTGGTTTTGAAGATTCTGTCTGTGAGTACAACCTCTCAAGTTGTGTTTTTGATTATTTATTCCATTATGATCTATGTGGTCAACATTCTCGTGATCCCCAGGGCACAAGACTCTGTGCATATAAATCATTTTTCTTTTTATGAGTCTATCTGATACTAGACTACCCCGAGCGGCATAGAATACTGGTGTGTCACGACCTACGACGTGCCACTTCCACTGCACCAAAAACTCATAGTCCTCATCGTCAATTATTGCATACTGACCTTGAGTCAAAGATATTCTTTTCAATTATCCTTCTCCAGTTCTGCAATTCTGTCCTGTAGCTTCATAACCCAGAGTTCTAATGATCCTACTTCACCTTGGGATAGGTCCAACTCTTTCACTAATTGTTCTATCCACTGAGCAGCCCTTATCAGAATATCTGCTCCCGGTGATCCGGGCACATACTCGGTAGCCATGTCTCTTAGGTTCTTAGGTAAGGTGCTCATTTTCTCACAGTTTAATTACCTGATTTGTTGGAACCGGAATAACATCTATCAAAATTTCGCCGTCAGAGAAATATTCCTTGGCCTCTTCTAAATAATATGGAATGTCCTCAATGTAGTCCGGATGATCCTTCTTCAATGAATCAAAAGCAGAATGTTTTAACAAAGCCTCTCTCCAGTCACTAGCTTCATGAACTTCAACTTTAAGTTCGTTGTCGTGACTTACGTGTGCTACTGCAAATTTCTTCATTCCCAATCCTCCCCATAATGAATAGTAATTTCTTCACCATCTGCTATGTCTCTCAGTAATACGAGTTCAAAGTTCTCGCCGTCTATCTGCCACAATTCTGCATTCGGTTCTGACGAATGGTTTATATAGAAAAAAGGCCATTCAATACAAAATGTGCCGTCCTCAGTTTCCACAGAGTATTCGTCTGCCTCATACTGATAGGCAGAGTTTATTTCAATAGAGTCCCCGGAGAACCAGTTGCCTAAAATAAAGCAACCTATCCCATCAATTTCACTTGTAGATAAATAGAATGCTCTATATTTCAATTTTTTCCAACTCCCAGTCAAGATAGCCATGGGTGGCCACGTCGTCTATGCCTAGTTCACTTAAACTGTTCCAAGGTCTTGGCACCAGAATGGCTTCACCACCCGGTCGGTCTTTGGGAGGATTTCTCCAAGTCTCTACATTCTGGTCACAGTCATCGATTAACAGCACCCCAGGTTGTGAAAGCCAATGCTTCCTAGGTGTTATGTCATACTGCCTCTTACACCAATCAGGTATGTGCTCCTGTATCCACTGGTACTTGGCGAAATGGCAATCTGCACTCTTAGTAGGGGATGTAGCAATCAGCACGTTCTCTCGGCCCACCATAGCTGCGGCGGTATCCAACAACCAGAACTGCCTACTCTTAGGCATCCGTTCCCAAGTGCGTCGGCTAACCCACTCCCAGAATACCGACACATCTACCGGTTCTCTGCCGCACAACTTGGCCCATGCCGCGATCATATCGTACCCAACTTCTACCGGGTATCGATTATAGTCAAACGGACCTACCCCACACCCCAAAGTGTGCAGCAAAAACATCGTGCAGGAATTCAATGTGTCATCCAAGTCAATCACAATTCGGTCAATCTTCATCGGATTCCCATTGGTTGATTAGCCTCTCAAAAATGTTGATCAAAAAACGGGCGGACTTGTTGTGAAGCCGGAATGGCTCGTCTTTTGTGGTCCCTATGCGTATCTGTGCATCATTCTCCGAGATATTCACAACAGACAATCTCAGGCCGGTATCGTTCTCGTTGCACCGAAAATCTCCTACCTCGATGAGCTCGGTTTCAAATTTTCCCTTCAATTGGGAGAAAAACTCCTCTGAGGTCTCCTCAGTAATTCCTCTTGTATAACCCGAGACCCAATAGAGAGCCCTCTCAATAACACGTTCTACTTCCCCTCCGAGTTCTACTTCCCCTCCGAATTTATCCTCTCCTATGAATAGCTGCCACCGATCTTCCTTAAAAAGTCCAGGGGTCATGAAGGGCATGGGTAACCCAGCCTCTTTGCATCGGTCGCACAACAGATCAAAAGATTGTCTATATTTGTTCATAATTCCCATCTCCTCCACTCATCTGACCCATCTTCACGGCCATCTTCATACCCGTGATCGTAGGCTAGGTTTTCTAAGTAGTCAACTGCCTTACAGATTTTGTTGTAGCTATCCCCAGTTACATTAGCCTCGTCTAAAAGTTCACTGATTAAAGCATTCATATCACTTCTCGTCGTTCTTAGCATTCAGTCGGCCAACATCGTAGCCTTCCTGGTAGCCTTCTTCATAGCCAGCATCGTAGAGGTGGTCTCCTTGTTGGCAGCCATCTTCGTATGCTCCATTTATCAGGGCGTCCACCTCTTTGCCTATCTGCCGAAGAAGATCGGGCGATATGGTTATTTGCTCCAGGAGTATTTTAAGTTTGTTGTTCATACTACAAGTATATCCTATGAATCCACGAAGTCAAGTAATTTTTCTCAAAGTGACACGGTGTTCCCACTTCCAACCTATCCTCGGGCCGTCTCCATGGTCCAAACGGAACTTCTCTAACAGGTTTTTAGCGAACTTATGGCCGTGCTTAAAGTCATACTGATACTTATAATCATTTTTCCACTCGCTCCATTTTCCGTCGAAACAATCACTGCGGACCTCAAAGTACCACTCTAGGGTCGGCTCCAGGTGAAAATAATAAGGCAAATCATTAGCCCATACTTCCCCGGCAGTAGTCATTACCATAACGTCATGATCCGAATATTCGCCCCAACGGTCATAAAACCACCTCGGCTGCCAGTGTTCCCGGCACTCTAACTTCGTGAACCAAGACCTGCCACACTTGGGACAAAAGTTCCAATAGCGGGGGTTGTCCCGAATCTCCATAGTATTGAGGCACCAGAGACACTGGTAGTTTGAGCAACCATCATCGGTGTACTCAACCTTCCTGTACTGGCCCTTAATTGTTGGGATTGGCATGGTATCATCCAAAAACTATTACGTTTTTTCCCCGGCCCAATCCATTGATATGAAAGTCAGATACATAATCCCTTTTGGAGCATCTGAAGTCTACTCTCTTCCGTGTTGCTTCATCTACTCCGTCATTCTTGGACTTGACCATGAATTGGTTTTCTGTCGTATCTTTCAATATGTTGCTGCCTTGCCTAGCTTGGATTTTATAACCCTCGCTATGGTGTGCTATTATGCTGTCGTAGATTGTCTCTTTGCCTTCTGGCCCTTGAATGATGCTGCCGCCATGTAAGTGATTGGCAGCATGGTCATCTATGTTGAAGCCATCTATAAGTTCGATATATTCATCTGTGATTCGCATAGAGGGATTAGGGTCTGTTATGTCCATATTAAAAGGATATTCCATTTGATCGACTTGGTCTATCAACCAGTAATGAAGTTGCAACACAGTGTAGCTTCCATTCGGAGAACCGATATACCGAATGTTTCTTGCTATATCTACCGACCAATCGGAGGAAAAATTAGCACCCTTTGCAGTCCCTACCATTGAGGTTGCTGCTAAGGCTAACAGTGATTTTAGGAACTCTCTACGCCACATCATTCTTCCCCCTTACTGGTTGGCATTTAATCTCGATGGTGCAGTGGCTACCAGCCTTACTTCATTGCAAGTAGCTGGGTCCTCGGTATTACCGCCAATAGTCAAGCTAGCCTTGACGTTGATAAATAAATCTGGGACACTTAGTCCTATCATCATTTCGGCGTCAGGATTAAATGGTTCCAGTGCCTCTATCAGTTCCTGCAATTTCATAGTTTCTCCAATGCTTCGTCTCGTTCTCGGGTGGTTGATGCTAGGTCAAACAAAAGGTACTTCATATCTAATCGGAGATCGACCAGAGTCTCTTGAACTAATCTTAGGATTCTACGTCTACGAGTAGTGTCCTCTAAAACGACATCTAAGGCGTCGGAAAGAATAAGTCTTTGCTCGTCTGATAAGTCCATAGTGTGAACCGTCCTCAGTAATTTAGCCAATGAATCCGGCAGTAATTCTGGATCGATTATTGTAGGTCTTTCAAAAAATCTTTGATAGCTTCTAGTCCCGTGCAATGGGCGTAAAATCGGCTCCCGAACATAATACCAACTACCTCTCCACCGTCATTAAACACCGGTCCTCCAGACATCCCCTCGATGCCGGGTTTATTTATTACGAACCAATAATCTGGGTGTTTACGGGTCGGGCTTCTGAAACCACTAACTCTCCCTCGAATTGTATGATAGTCCTCCCCTTCAGCAAAACCGCAGATGTTTACCGTCTGGTCTTTGATAGCGGCCTTCGCAGCCGGTCGAGCCACAGGGTATAGCACAGGGTCAATCCTGATAGCGGCAAGGTCCCAAACAGGGTCTATCTTGATAATAGAGCCACTTCGGATCAACCCGTCTCGGAATTCAATAGACAACTCGTCACCAGGGAGGAAATCTCTTACAACATGCTCCGCAGTGAGAATCATATTGCCCCGTATCAGGCAGCCCGAACCGCCTGATCGAGTCTCCCCATCGTCAGTGGTAACTCTGACCACGTTAATGGGTTGCTCTGTCTCCGTCCAGATAAGTTCTAGCAGCCCACTCTTGGGAGCAAGCACAAGACCTATAAAAGGAAGGGCCACAATCAAGCTGATGAAAAACGATTTTCGGAAACTATTCATTTTTAGACCTCTCATAAAGTTGACGGGCAACACACTGAGCCGACAGCATACCAGTTTGCTTGACCTCCGAGGGTGACATAGTAATCTCTTCGGCATCCTCTGGAGGATTCATAAGTTGCATGTAGCTAGCTAACATTGCTTGCAATTCTTCCTCACTGACACCAGCCAGACTTTCCTTTACGGCTTGAGTCAAATCTACGCATAACTTATAAGTTGCTCGCCGGTAATCAGACTTCTTTGGTTTCTCAGTCGCTACTGGAATCGGCTTCTTCGGCTTCATCTTTATCTCCCATTTTTCGAGCAACAAAATGCAGTTCTGCTGCCCATTCTCCAGGTTGAAAGTTAGTATTCTCGTCATAAAATGGTACTACTAGAGTCCCATTAGGTAGACTTTTCGCCTCACTGTCATTCATGACAGCATTGAATAGATCGAGAAACCCTCGATTGATAGCTTCCCCTTGTCCCAGATCAATAATCTTTTTTACACAATCAGGGTGTAACATCTAATTTCCTCGCAAATATGTACCCATCTACCAATTCTCCATACATAACTTGCCAGTCGTGAACTATATCTCCAGTAGGCACAAAGTCTACCTTGCTCAAGAACGCCGAGACATCATCCGGATCGTCAGTATTGCAGTGAATGTGTGGAACAATAATTCTTATCTCTGCTTCAATATCTTCCCCGTAAAATTGTTCCTGGACATGTTGGACACAAGTTTTTACCATAAGTCGGCCCAATAAATTCCTTCGGAATTGAGGTATCACTCCGAGTCTTTCCAGGTGGGCACCGTTATTTAACTTGTCCATGGTCCACATGCAATACCCTACTGGCTTACGAAAAACCTCCGCGATTATAATTCTAGCCTCTCCGGCCTTGCCCGAACCATTTACATAATGCTGCCAATCTTTTAATGGTAGAGGATAATGATAGGTTTTCAAATCCAGGGTCTGCAACGCAGATATGTCAGTAGGTCTAGTCAACCTAATTATTGGCTCTGGTTTTTTCATTAGTATTCCTTACTTAAAACGAGCAGTAGTATTTGCATACCTTGTTAGTACAGGATGTAGGCCCAGTGGTTGCTTTGCTTTGGCGATAAGCTGTTCACAAATTTCGTCCGATCTCTCTCGTGAAACATCTGTGAAAATATGCCCACTAAGAATAGTCTCCCAACACATTTTTACTCTAGCCAACACGGATTCCTGGTAAGCCTTGCTGATGCGGCTCATGTGAGTAGCGAACTTGGCTCTAGGTAATGGCTGTGACTTCACCGGGCGGCAGGCTATCTGCTCCATGCGAATAATATGATCTTCTCCACCGATGGGTTCCCCTAAAAGCCACCCGTAGATTGACAGTTGATCTGCCCAATAATCGCAAAATGTTTCCAGGTATCCTTCATTGATAACTACATCTTTTAGATTAAAGGGAACGTACTTTTTGTGGTGTTTACCATGAGTCTTGCTTCCGTAGTCCAGACAGATTTTATAGCCCTGCACCGGTGACGCCCCGGTTTTCGACATGCTCCCATTAACTTTCCAGTCCGATATGACATGGACACCACCCTTGGTGATATACCTCAAGTCAGGCTTGCCGAGTAGAGGAATATCTTGGATAACTCCTACGGCTGTGAACTCCATTTCGGGGGCGAACGGTGACAGAGAAATATCAGCTAACAGAGAACCATAGGCCCCACACTTCACATATTGGTTCCATAGGTCTTCTGCCCTCTCCCAAACTATATCCCTATTATGAGGCTCGACTTGTGACTCGAATAGTTTCTCCCGGTCGAACTTACCTCCGGTAGTAGCCGCTTCTCCATGGATATCTGAGTGAATCTGCGACTTCACAAAAGCATCGAACGCCGACCCCATCGCCATGAAATCCATTTGAGGCGGCCTCTGGGTCTTAATCGGAGACATGTATCTTTCAAAGAACTCAGGGCGACTCTCTTCAAATTTCGATAGGGACGAAGGACTCAAGTATTTAGGTATGCGTAGTTCCATTATTTGAAAATCATTCTCAGAGGGACAGTAGCTAGTCCGTATACTAAATAGTCTCGGAAAGTGCCTCTCGGAACAGTTAAGAGATCAGAGAGAGGCAAAATTAGCTCGAATATTAAGGCGAGGCAAATAGCCGCGAACAGTGTTTGGATAACCAAGATGACCCACAAATCAAGGAACAAACGCCCAATTGATTTTTCTTCTTTCATAGGAACTCCTCAAATTCAAATTTTAGAGCCGCTTTATACATCGACTCACTGTAACTTCTCACCCAAAAACTGGTATAGTCCATTATTTCTTCTATCGACCCCTCCCTGTATTTTTCTTCAAGTACCTCACTTATCCCAAAGGTGCCCCAGAGCAACCAACCTTTCCCGTATTGTGAAGCACAAAACTTTATATCTCCGATATTCCAAAAATATCTCATAGACCAGTGCTTCCATATCCACCCTCACCACGGTCGGTGATATCAACATCTTTAATTTCGACCACTGAGAAGTTAGCAATCTTGGTCAGTATGACTTGGGCGATCCTAGAACCTCGGGATAGGTAGGTCCGATCTTTGCCAGTGTTTAGCAGAATTACTTTCCACACTCCACGATAATCAGAGTCTACTACTCCAGCTAACACAGAAAGACCATCCTTGAGTGCCAAACCACTGCGGCCTGCTATACGTCCATAGTAGCCTTTTGGAATCTGAGATTTGATACCAATAGAGATAGCTTGACGTTCTCCGGGCATCAACGACACAGTCTCAACCGAGTACAAATCATATCCAGCCGCTTCGGGGCTGCCCTTGGTGGGCAACTGTGCTTCTGGATGGAATAGTTCAATCGCAAACTCTTTAGTCAAAGATTTAGTCACCACAACTTACCCCTTTTGTTAAAAGACAAACATCAATTTGCTCTACTATTTCTTCTCCAGTACGCTCGACAGCCGTCTTGTAAGGCACCGGGGTCAAAGGTTGCCCACCCCTAGCACCATCGGGATAGCCAGTGATACCTCGAAGGCCGGGCAGGTACTTCATCAGCATGTGACCGAACGGCTGGACGTTTGATTCGTTGTTCTGATTTGAGCCCCAGTGAGGCAAGTTAATCGTGGAACTGATACCATGATCGACTGCCTGTTGAACCCAGTGTTGGAATTCAACTCTCTTTTCTACATCACGAGAGAGATCGTAGGCGTCCTGTATAGCCTCTGGTCTAATGCCAGACTCAATGAGACGCTTGGCGGTTGGGTCTACTACGTACTGGTAGTGCCACGACTGGTGTTTTAGGTAGCGTCGTTTATAAGCGACACAGAAGATTGGTTCAATGCCGCCAGTTGTCTCGGCCACAATCGAGATCGTCCCAGTGGGTGCAATTGCTCTGGTTTTCTTGGGACGGGTAATGCCCCACTCGTCGGCCAAACGGTGAGCTATCTTGGTCGAGCCTTTATAAACTTCCAACCACTCCCATAATTCATCATCGGCAGCATAAGGCTTGTCTCGTTTCAGCAGCCATTCATGTACTCCCATGAGGCCCAGGCCCAGTCTCCGGTTCTTTGTTCTGACTTGATCGACATCAATATAAGGAACATCGCTATACAAGGTTCCGGCTAGTAAGTAAAGTGTACCCAACTCGACCATCTGTCCGAACTCTTCGATGTTATCAATTCGGGCAAGGTTGATAGAACCAAGGTTACAGATGTCATCAGTTGTAAAGCTGCTGACTTCCGTGCAGGCATTGCGGTAAATCTCCAGTGAATTCTTTCCAGTGTTAATTGAGAACCCTGGTTCACCCGTCATCAGCATCTGCTTTATAGTCTCCCAATAAACACTCTGAGCTAAGGCATGTTTTGGATGATCGCTGTCCGAATAGGCTTCAAAGAATTCATCATTCAACCCTACGCTGATATTGGTGCAATCAAGAGTTGCAGGAAAATTGAAATTTTCTTTCTTCAATGCTTTGATAGCATCTGACCAATCTTTAATATGAATGAACTTCATGATATCTGGATGATCCCAGCAGAGTCCTGCCCAGATAGCAGAGCGACGGCTGCCACCTTGCATGATCCCTCGACCACATTCATTCAACATCTGCATCAGAGCGATAGGACCAGTGGCCTTGCCGCCCGTCTTACGGATGTCGGCCCCCTCTGATCTGATTTCACTATACTCGACTCCAATGCCTGCACCTGTCATCAGTGACATGGACGACTTCTTCAACAGGTCCGACCAACCCTCCCGAGAATCATGGACTCCAAGAAGCAAGCAGTTCTGCACCTGATGAAATGATCTTCCGGAAGCATATAGGTATCGACCACCCGGCAGGAACTTGCGATCTCGGATTGCTTGTGCCACGTTTTGGGCGATCCCATCCCTCATGGTGAAACCAGCAGCCCTAAGTGGGTGCTTTGTCGCTCGGTATGCGATGTTGTGCCATTGTTCCTTTCCGCCATCTAAGTCATGTGCGTATTTATGCTCCATGATAGTCCGAGCAAACTCGGACATGTCGTCTACTGGTTCTAATTTCATGGTCTTTTCCTACTCACAGGGTGGGCGAACTCTCCAAAGTATACAGATGCAGCATGGCTATATGCTTTGTGGGCTTCATCCGGTGAATCAAAGCAACCAATATGTATTTTCTTTCCTTGGAAATTGATCTGAGCAACCCATTTGTCATTTTTCCCTCGGTTGCTATAAACTCTACGAGAAAGGCTGGATATAGCCCTCCGTTTCTTACGGTGTACTCCCTTATACCCGGAGCTATTATTGGAATTAAGTTTGCTATTAGCTCTATTCATTCCGTTCGTGGCAGACCTAAGATTCTTCCTACGATTATCGTTATTGTTTCGATTTATATGGTCAATTTGGTCGAACATACACATCCCTGCACGAAAAGCGACCAATCTGTGTAATCTATTTTCGGGAACCTCCCCTGATCTGGTAATCAAATATCCCTTTATGTCTTCATTCCAACAGAATTGAGATAGAAAATGCAAATCTATGTCACTTACTTGTGTGTAACGGTTAGGTTTCCAGTATAATCTAGCCATTTCTCTTTCTGAAATACCTTGCTTCACGGGGTATACCGCCATCTGTTAATTCTCGATATACAAATTGAATTATGTCCCCGATTTTGAAATGTTTACCTTGAAATTGATTAGGCATTTCTTCTCCAGGATTATCCTCAGCATACAATCGTTCTCTAGTATACTTGAAGGCTCTTTCCTCATCTGTTAGGCCACTGAGTTCTAACCGCTGGCCTTTATAATCCAGAACCAAGGCACCAATGAGGCCCAGCAACTTAGAGCCTTTGTCTGTCTTTCGGCCCGACACGAAACCTGTCAAGACTCCTTCGTCGTCTAATTCTCCCTTGACCTTCAAGCAGGTGTTTACTCTCTTCGGAGACCAGCAAGAATTCGGTGCTCTCAGAAAGACGCCTTCGCCACCTTGGGTTATAATATCATGCTTGAAAGCCTGCAACATCCGTTGAGCATCGTTCTCAATCCCTGGTAGCTTCGTCTGCAAAATAAGGAAGTGAGTCTCGGAAGTCATATCCAGCCAGTCATTTAAGTTTGCTAGCTCTACGGAGAATCCAGGGTCACCAAGAAGAAATTTGTAACCTTCAAGCACGGAAGGGTCACGGTTATTGATCCACCTCTTTATTTTCCGCAACTCTATTGTCTTATGGAAGTTGGTATTCTTAATCTCTCCATCCTGCATTACCGACCAGATATTCGGGGAACCGAAGATTCCAAATTGAATCTTCTTCCATTCCTCATTGACCGGAGTGTCCTTCTTAATAATGGACATCACCTGCTGGAAATTTCCACGGCCTGCCCAGAGTTCTCCATCCAAAGGACAGGCAGGCAAGGTGTTCAAGAACCAATCCGGGGCTATGATGGGATTACCATAGCGGGACCAGAGACCCGTGGCAAAAGGTTTGACTTTCTTTTTGGGCTGCCCAGTCTTAGGATTGATAATATTGGCCCAAGGCACTGAGCCCGTGGGTATATCTCGTGTTAGACCCCCATCCCAGAAGCAGCGGCCACCGTCTAGCTTTTCACTCGCATAGTATCCAGCAACCTTATGCTTTGTTGCATTATAGGACATGGCCAGCATTAAGAATTCGCGTCTCACAGCTTCTCCTCAGTCGCAGCCTTAATCATATTATCTAGAGCGGTTTCCAAATCAGTGATGTATTCCTTCTGTAAAGCAATGATCTCTTGATCCCGGTCTATGGACACCTGCTGCAAACCTGATAACTCCTGCACCTGCTGCAAATGGAACCTGGATGTCAGTCCACCAATAGACAAAAATACCAGACAAATTACGATTACGATACCCCAAAATTCTTTCGACATCTCAACTCCTAAAGTTAAAGCCTACTATAAAGTATACCACATTACAAGACAAAGTCAAGTAAAAACTACAAATTTTTCCCGATTTCTGATAGCTTGACTATCGCTTCCCTCTCCTCCTCGGACAAAGACTCTTCGTCAATATTGTGATCCTGCTCCAGAAACACCGTAATCAAGGTGTGTATGTGTTCTTTATCTGTCTCTGCGAGCCTCTCTATAGAGTCCAGGATGTCCACGTAGCAAAGGTTCGGATCGTCCCGGCCTATTCGGTAGTCCCAGAAAGGCTCCGCGAAATTGTACTCCAGAGGGCGACCAGCGGCGGCTCTGCGTTGGTTAGTAGTCCTGGAGGCAGCACAGATGCTACGATTATCGTTGATGTAAATAGTCACCCTTGATATAATGAACTGCTGACACTTGTTAAAAAACTCAGATGCAGAACAATCCGTATTATCGATAAATTCGATAAGAGCCTCCATGGCCTCGCTTGCAAGGTCGTCAGTCATTCGGACTGTCTCAGGCCAATGGGCTCGAAAGCGGCAGACTACATCTTTTGCTAGCCACAGATAATCGAAGATTACCGTGTCTCTTACCGACTTGTCTCCTAGGCACAATTTTTCAATTGCCTTCAAACTGTTTTCTTTAGACAACTTGTAGTCGTCAACTTTATCCATGAGAAGGTGCCGGAAGTTTGCCCGGCGATTCATCGTCGGTGATAGCGAGATAACCTTTTCACGCATAGGAGTCCATCCTTAGAAAAATTTCCGGGCGGAACCAAGGCGACCATATTTTCCCATCTTGGATCAAGTCATGACAAGTATCCGTGGAAGGGTCATAATAATCCTTTTCAGCCCGTTCAGCCCAAGCTACAGCATGTGGCTTAGGACCCCTGGACCCTAGAAGGACTCCTGAACCTCCCATCAGATGCTTTATGAATCTTTTCTCTGTTCCCTCTTTGAATTCAATGTCTCGGGTTTCCCCAGTGTCCCAGTTTGTGGCTTGCGGAAATCTCTCGAAAGCAGTTATCGCATAGCCACCATAAAAAGCAACTTCAATTAACTCCTGAGTATGGTATCCCTCGGGACCTTGATGGCCTACCATGTCGGCCAACTGTATCGAGGTATACCCCATAACATAAGCAAAGGCGTCCAGGACGCATGATCTGTTGTTAAGTTTCATACATTTCTCTCATTATCTCTTCTGGGCTTACACTGTATTTATTGTAGGCATCCTTCCAATAGTCTCTGAAATTCGGTGGATCAAATAATTTTGCATACCACTCTTCAGTGTACCCCATAAGAATCCAGATGCCTACGTTTCCGGCTTCCCACTTCGGCCACTCAATACATTGTGCCTTCGTGTACCTGTGTCTGTCCTCTACCTTGGTATCGATCATCCTGAGTGCCCCGAAAGGGGCTTTAGAGAAGTCGGCGTTGTAACAAAATAGATCGGGGAAACCCTTCTGGTAAGCATTGCCATGGGTAGTTCGTACAAACCACCCACGATCCCGTAGCATCGCTATGATCTTCTCCTGTAAGATCGCCTCGGGGCGGCCTCTAAATACCGGTTTCTTCACGCTCATTTTGTAGGTCTGATATCTCTTCTTCCAAGGATTCTGAGAGAAACCTTTCATTCTTTAGTCGAATTGTCTCTCGGCGTAATTCTTCTTTCAAAAGTTCGATTTCTTCATAGGCCCAAATTGCCCATTCATTGAGTTGGGAAACTTGGTCTTCATTGTAGTTGAGGATATTCAACTCAATGTGTTCAACGGGTTCGTTGCTCATGGTGCTGCCTGTAGTCTAGTGATTTCTCGGTAAAATTCTTCAGCTTTCACAGCACGTAGTAAACTAGCCCCCTCTGCTGAACGAAACCGCCACGGCATGGCATCTGGTGATTCGTCTAAGAACCAATCGTTAATCTTTTTCTTAGTGCCTTCAAAATCACTCCGCAGCAAAAGTTCTAACACGTTTGAAGGGCGGAATAAGTATTCAATACTCTCCCAGCTCACTTCCTGGAATGCCTTCTCTGCCGCCATTTTCATTATCTCGTCTGTTGTCATAGTCCTGAACCTTCATATATCGCTTTGGCCTCCGAATTAAGAGCCAGTCTCTTCCGCAGTTCACTAGGCGGAATTGAGAGCCATTTTGGAATGCCGGATTGACTAGCAAGGGCACAACACTGTGCATAAGTCAACAATTCTAACGCTTCTTCAAAATTCATATATCCCACCCAAGTATCCTTTCTAAAATTATGTCCCAGTTTAAGTCCTGATGGATTCCTACATACCTTAATAGCCCCTCGCCTCTGATTGAATATACCTCGTATTGATGTGTGTCCATTTTGAGTTCGGTCATTGTCTGTGTCTCTACGCCACGAAACCTTACTGCTAATTCCGGAGTAGAAACAAACCTCAAGTTGAGAACAGGCTCCGTCTCTATCATTTCCCCGTCCTTTGGGCCTCCAATCAGGAGTACGTTTATTCTATTCATTGATTCTAAAATCCAGGATTCCTAAGTCAACTCGTAATTTGTTGCACCAACTCATACTGCTACCTCCGGTTGCCATCCTATAGTAACTTTTTCTTTCCCACTACTCTTCTCGGCCCAAGACTTGTTACCAGTGTACCAATCTATACTTGTAAGAGGCACGGTCTCTCGTTGTTCTTCTACCTTTTGTTCAAGAGCCTCTCGGATTATTGGCACAACATTTATATCGCTCACAACAGCCAATTCATCATGAATAGACATCAGAGTCAAAACAAACTCATGAATCCCTTGAGGCTGAATCTTCCATACTTCAGCTTGTATACCCATAGTCAAATGCCGTCCGGTGGATTGGATCACATGATTATTGCTGGCCCGGATGATTTGGTTCTGGATCGAGAATCCGGCCCCGTACATAGCAGAGCAAATAGCCCCAGAGATTGTTTGTAATCTACCTTCGGTTCTTTCAACCTTGACATAAACAATATTAGGAAACCAAGCAGTATCTCTTCGGGCAGGGTGAGGTCGTTCAATAACTCTTTCAACTTGAGTTTCTACCTTACCGGCTTCTTTCAGACTCTTGGGCATCTTATTGATGATATCCAGAATCATCTTCTGGATAGCATACTCCGTGTCAAAGTATCTTCGGAACCCGAACACTGATTCAACAAACTTCTCAGCAGGATCGACATATTTAATCTTTCCTTCTGAGTCCTGCTTCATGGAAGAGAATCTTTCCGTTACAGCCTGCCGTGTTTCCGCCATTTTAGGATACTTTGCACACAGATGATTATAAGCACCCTCAGCAATCTTAATATCGATGCCCATATTTCCGGCTACCGGTTTGAATGTGCCTCCATATAAAATGGCATACACTCCTCCCTTGGATTTATCGAATCTCTTATCTATTTTCTTGGCGGCCATGATTTCTTCGTAAGAAGTTTCATAAGCCTCAGCACCAAATATCGCATGGAGGGATTTACCGGACGCCATGTCTGCCATTAAGACTTCGTCGTTCATAGTAGTGGCCGCAATAGCCAACTCTTGAGAAGCATAGTCCCCCGCACTGAGAGTCAATCCTGGATCGGCGAGGGTGAATAAGGATCGTACAGTTTCAGAACTATCGATTCCGTGGAAATTGAGTCCACTTGCCCCAGACATTCTTCCGGACTTAGCTCCAATGACATTGAAATCGGGATAGGCTCGTCCGGCGAGTATAATCTTATCATAGAGTTGGAGCCGTTTTCTATGCTTTCTAATGAGTTCGATATGCTCGACTCGTCTAACGACAGGAGGCTTTCGATCATCACTGAATCCGGTTCCGTCGCATTCTTTGCATTCTTTTGGGTTTCCAGCTTCGTCAAATTCCTCAGACTTCCCGCTGCCGTCGCAAGATTCGCAGCTTCCTGTCGGGCCAATTTCACCACGTCCTCCGCAGCGTATGCAATCACTCTCAGTCTCTTCACCAAGTTTGACAATCTTTCCTGCATCGCAGTAACAGTCTTCTCGCTCATCTAAGGTAAACTCCTGTTTAATAGCATCAATAACTTTCTGGTCGCATTTCCTGGCTACAATGATTTGTTCCATTTCGTCTAGGGCTTCGGAAACATAACCCAAGACCTGCTTAGGGGAATCTACATTCAATTCAGCAGTCAATACAATCTTTGTAGATTTTGCATGTTGTTCTCGCATACCATCGATATCAGCAGCAAAACCCCGCAGACGCACAGAGGCCACCTGACAGGCGGTCATAGAATCTTCATCTTCTAAGGGAGCACCGAAGAAATTATACAGCTTGCGGAGCATATCGATATCATCGGCAGCGTATTCTTGTGCCTCACGACTCGCAGACCAATGTCGTGCATGTTCTTCAACCACGGCAGGCCAAGTAGGTTGATCTTCATAGAGCCAGTTTCGTTCTTCGCTGCTCAGTAATTTAGCAAACGGGGCAAACCCTTCTTCGATAGGTCTAGCATCACACATGATCTCATTGAATCTAGCTGGGGGCTTATGGTCACACAAATAGACGGCCAAGTCTTTCAGGCCCTTACTAGGTCTGAATGTTATCTTAATATCCTTCCAAAGAGGGTCTTTCTCTCCGGTCTCAAAGTGCTTATGATCTACAACCTGCCACCTTATGTCTCTGTCCTTCTTACCCGCAAACAAAATCCAGGGGAGATCAGTGCGAATGTTCAACTCGAAACAGAGTTCATCGGCAATCGTCACAGGCACCCTTCTAATCCTTACGGCCTTAGAGTTCATCAGGAAGGATTGGTTCTCGGACTTGGCAGCCAGTAACAGAGTATCCACTGCCGCTCGGGGTTTCAAGCACGGGCCAAACTGAGAATTCCATTCAAAATCAGCGAGAAGACTTGGATCATGGTAACCCGGTGTCCAGTTTTGATTCTGGAATTGGGAGACCATATTATATAGCTTCGATAAATGGAACCAATCGAATCGAAGATTATGGGCCACCACCCGGTTGCCAACCATGTCTTCAATTAGGTCTTTGATCTTCCAGGCTGGTGTATTCCATACGTGCATGATCTGCACCGGATCATAATCGATAGCCCATTGGATTAGAACAGGGACTCCGTAGAATCCTACCGTTTCTGTGTCAATCAGATAAGTTTTCATAGATTCAATATCTCAGGGGCCTTAGACCTAATTGATTCATCTAAGTCTGAATCATAGTAATCGACCGACAAGAAAAAAGCAGAAAAATATTCTTTAATCTCTAAGCGGCGGGCGACAGGTTTCCAAAAGTTCTTATGCTCTTGGACAATGGTTTTAAGTTCTTGTCTCCATGGACCATATATCAAGTAAGTTAAATGCCTCTCTCCATTTGAAAACCCTGACTTCTCTATGAGAAACTGTCTAGGCTCCTCGGACATCCGGTCGTGTTCCTTAGCTAACTCTGCTTGCCTTCTTGTAAAAAACACGGAAGCTATATTGCAGCCTTTGTAGCCATACTTATCCGGCTTGAAGTAGGTCACTTTCCTTTCTAGGACATGCTCTACCTGACGTTCCTGAATGGAGCCGCCCGCAATGGAATCAGCAGGATAGATGAAAACTTTCATGGAGACACCTTAACTATAATCATACATGACGTGGCAGAAACATACAGTGTCTCCAATCCCTTTTTCAGTTGGTACAAACCGTGCTATAGGGCTGAGCCCGGTTTCGGAAAAATGTGGGTCTAAAACTTTGGCCTCAATTAGTTGCTCACGACTCACGCCTCTAAAGACCAAAATCTTCCTGCCACTGAAGTTACTACACTCAGGGTAATGAACCATAATTGCGACAAAAGGCCCCACCTCTATTAAGAACTTTTCAATCGTAAAGTTCCTAGGGTCCGGGTTGCCGGTTACATCACTTGAATTATGGCTCATTCCCATACTAAAGTATACCTCATTCTGGGGGATTGTCAAGTAATTCTATCAATAAAGTGTCCGAAATCTCCCCACAAGCATACCGCCCCATGTGGACAGCGTCCATTTTATCCATTTCCATAGCCACCGTCATCATCCTCTTGACCTCAGCCTTGGACCTGTGGTTCTTACGGCCCGTCAGGCCCCTCTGTAGGTCCTTCAGGGTCTCCCCGGTTGCCTTCCCCGCCTTGAGCCGGGAGGCCGCTCTGACACGCTCCTCTGGCGGCTGCTGGAGTATGATGCTGATATCAGCAGGGCCATATTCTCCCGACCGGACGCCTTCCCGGATCGACTCGGGCAGTTCCCAGAATAGCCACCTTAGACGAACCCAGCTAGAGGAATAACTAATTTTAGTGGAGATATCAATCATCGAAGAATCTTCGGGAAAAGCCGCTTTCAAACCTGAGCACTGCTCCCAGTAAGATAGGTCTTGCCTCTGAAGATTCTCAATAACATTCAAAATTAGGCCCTCTTCTCGGGTCACCTCCTCAATATTGCAGGCAATCTCCTCCCTGCCCAGATTGACAGATACCGCAGTGAATCTCCGGAACCCTACAAAAACGGCAAAGCGATCTCCTACTGGTCGGACAGTAATTGGTTGGATCAATCGGGTTGCCTCAATGGTAGCTGCCAACTCTTGACAAGATTCAGGGGAGAACGGCTCCCTGGAAGCATTGTCTTTAGGGTCGGCATCTATTAAGTCGCAGCGTATAAATTCAGCCATTTCCCATTATCCTCCGGAACCAATCTCCACTTGATTCTTCTTCATCGACCATTTTTGACTCAGGTATCATAGAAACCGTGAAATCGACTGAATATGTTTCTTGGGTTTCCTCGGAGTAAGGTAGGCTCGGTGGGAGAAACTGTTTCCCTTTCATTATCTTTGCTGCGTCTTCAACACTTACTGGAAATATATCTGCTATAGGAGTAAAGGCTGCTTTAACCTCTGCGGCAGTTGGGGATTCAACGACTTCTTGACCAAAATACACCGGGGTCCCCAGTGACTCTTTAGGAATATCTACTACCTGCCCCACCCCTGCTTTTACGACTCTGGGGTCATCTTTCTGAATAACCCTGGTTCCCTCAAAACCAATCATAATAGGTATCTTATCACCATCTGGGACCACGTCAAATCTATCGTGGTACAGAACAACAGCGGTAGCCATCCTATCGGCGTCATAGAAGCAATGATGAACTTTTGCATTCTCAAGGATAGCGGGTCCATTTAATGAAAGGCAGGTTCCAAGGTCAGATTGGTGCTTCCAATTCAGGATTGTGATTATGTCTGTATCTTTTAGGTAAACAATTCTCAAACGTCTTTCTTGCATAACTTCTCCATAACATGTTCTAAATTGAGATAAATTTCCGGAGCATTGAGCCTAAAGGCTTCATCTATAGCTTGGCCTATGGCTCCCTCTAACTCCTCGATTCTTCCCTTCTGTAAATCAATAAGCAACTTTGCAGGCTCACGCAAGTCTCGGGCTAGAAGTATCTGGCCTTTTAGGCGGCCCATTTCTTGCCGCATTTCCATTATTCTTTCTGATAAGTTATCAGGGTCACACTCCATTAGAATGCAAGCCTGAATTAAAATCAGTTCTGCTTCGTTTTTCATTAAAATATAACCTTCTCTCCCGAACCCATAGGTATATGATTCACCGACCCTATAGACACATAATCGGGTTCTGATTTGGAGACATATAATCTAGCGTCGGGGATAAAGGACATGGCTACAGACTGTTCTCTAGGCCCATAAACCATAGTACGTACTAACACCCCGCCTCCAGTATATAAAGCCTCTGTAATCCCTGATGTTTTCTTGGTGTCTGCGACTGTTTTCCACATACTATTTCTCCATTATTTGGTAATCATTCCGTACTCATTATCCTCCGGAACCAATCTCCACTTGATTCCTCTTCGGGCTCCGAGGATGACTCCTTAACAAAGACCTTACCATCTGCAAGACCTCCTGGAGGCCCATATTTTTCTATTAACTCGTCAAAACTCTTAGTTCGCTCAGACTCTGGGATTTCAAATTTCATAACAGAATGCCAAACAAAAGGGCTATCAGCAATCTGCTTTCCTTCAAGGCTTGTCTCTGGCTTCTCATAGAATTCAATGCTTGATTCACCGTCTTTGCATTCGACTATTCTACTTACCACATTTTCAGGGTGTGTTGCAAGTGCCTCAAAGTCCTTCCTCACCCTCGACTCTTGAACTCTGGGGTCCCCAGAAGTATAGCTAACTCCCAAAAACCCGTAATTCAGAAAATCTGGCTCGTCAATACCCTCAATCTTTTCGTAGAATTCTATCAGTGAACACCCGTTTCCTTCGGAGAGTATGTTAGTTACCACATTTTCGGGGTGTGTTGCTAATCCCACATAGTTATCCCTCACCCTACACTCTTCAACTCTAGGGTCTCCCGAAGTAAAATGGGTTCCCAAATACTTGTGATTCCGAAAATCTTCTTTAATCATTAGTTTTCTCCATTACTTGATAACGATGAGGACCTTTGCCTTCATTTGGTGTACGCAATTTAATTGGGAGTCTCCAGGTAACTCCGTTCTTTCGATGTACCGCAAATAACAACTGGCAAGGCTCACTGGCAGCCTCTAGGCTCTGGTATGAAAATCCATCACATGCTAGGAAAGCACCGTTGCCCAACATTCGAGCACCGCCGTTAGCAGGAGCCTCCCCTTGGGAGTGATAATGCCCCGAACAGAAATAATGCACCTTTCCCCTATGAAGAGGAACAATCGTACTGGCCTTCTTTTCTGCTTGAGCCCACACCTTACTGCTGCCCTTTTTGCCATGGCCATGGTGAAGGAAAAAGTTCCAACCTTCTACTTCTTTAATGGTGGATAAGCCACTAGGAAAATCAAATGTAATATTATCAATATCCAAACAATAGATTTCCGCTATCTTCATAATCAAGGTGTCATGGTTGGTGGCCACTGCTTCCTTGGTGAACTCTATCTTATCAGTAAGACGACCATGGTTACCAATAACGGTAACGATATCAACCTCCTCAAAATAAGCGGAGAGTTCTCTGAACATCTGGCCGAACAATTGTGCAATTGCAAGATCGTTGGTGAAAGAGTCCCCAAAATAAGATCGATTGGCATGGCCGTGTATTTCCCCTGAAGTGTAATCCCCGAGACCGAAGATACATAGTTTCTTAAAACGAAAATTCTGCAAAGAGTTCTGAGTCCATTTTAGCAGTTCCTCTACTAAAACTTCGTGCCTCCGAACTGAGATTGGAAAGTCATAAGTCTCCAATCCATCGACTTCATCTGGGGTTACTACTTGATCGGCATGATTATCTGATAGTAATAGAACCAAAGTTTCATCTACAACCTGCCCACTGGCTTTCACTTTCACAGGGGCAATAGGCTTCAAAGGCTTAATAATTGGAGACAATTGCTCCACCACGCTATCGACAATCGCGGTTCTCTTTGTAGCCGCTTTGAGTTGCCGTTTAAGAAGATTTCTTTCTTGGCGAGTGTTCTCCAATTGCCCGACCAAGGCTAGATTCTGGGTCTCCAGGTTTAGATGTTTGATCTGGCCTCCAGGAATCTTGATAGCCTGCAACCGGGGTTCAATGTCCTTGTAAGATCGATTCGTGGCGATGTTCGATACCACCGATCTACTTATATCAAATTGGTCTCCGATTTGCTGCTGAGTCAATTCATTCTTCAGAAGCATTTCTTTGACCTTTTTTACTGTTGCTAAATCCATTAGTGACTCTCAAAATAAGGGTTGGTATAGATCAAAGGCTCAACATAATAGAACGAAATCCAAGAACGAGTTGGCCGTCGATTTGTGTACGGCCTTGGATAATACCTCCGAGTAGGCTGAACGTAAACTGTACTCTGTCTAGGCCGATACGGAATACGATAGCCTCGGGGGACATAGTGGAACGAATGGTGACCGTGGTGGGTGGTATGTTTCGGTCCCCGATGGTGACCTTGATGGTGGCCCTGATGATGGCCTTGATGATGGCCGCCACCTTTTGCCATTGCGGGGAGGGAAAAGACTAAACACAGTAATACAGCTAACAGATTCTTCATCGTATACCTCCAAATGGTTTGGCATCCGGTCCTACAAGATTCCGCAGTATCCATTCTATGCGGCGGGGAAATAAACGTAACAATAATTTAACAGACCAAGGTATCACTTGGCCATGGATTTTGTCTCCAATCATAACAGTATTAGAGACTTCACATAACAGTGAGTCTCCATAGAGGAATGTATTGGACACTCCTGAACCTACTTGGCTTCCGGGGCCGACTATAGTACAGTAAGTTGCATCAGAGGAAAAGGGATCAGACTCTATCATAAGATCATCAATGCTCATAACAAAATCTCCTCTCCGACTTCTGCGTTGGCGTCTAAACCTACGGTTTCATTGATTACCCCCAAAGAGAGTAATTCTAATTTTTTATTTTCTTTTAAGGTATCCACAACAAGCTGGTCCACCTCCAGATGAATGTAATCTTTGATAATGGCTCCTCGTACCATGTCCATCGTAAGCCGATGTATCCGGTCTTCCATCTGGAGTCTGTCCACAGCACTGAAATTGTTATCATAAAAGATAAGAGTGTAGGCCAACGTCAAGGTAAGACCAGTTCGGCACGATCTGGGGTTACCCACAAATGCGACCTTGGCGGGATGATTTCCCCAGAAGAATAAAACCTTGTCATCTATAGAATTCCCCATTGAATCATAGCAACGCCATCCACGGCCATCCACACAAGCTACAGCCCATCCTCTTTCTTTACAGATTTTGCGGATTCTATCTATAGAACCTTGGAAGCTGGCAGCGATAACAATACGCCCGTGAGTCTCACATTGATCTAAATCTTTTCTCAGAGCGTCATCCTTCGGGGTTTGCACCTGTCTTGTTTGTCTTTCATACTCAGGTTGTTTGCCTGTTCCTCCACAACCCGGACAGGTGGAGTCTTCGGGAAACTCATATTCTCCTGTGCCTTTGCACACATTACAAACCTTATCCTCGATACGGGTATTCACGTATTGGAATCCGCTCGACAGAGCCCGAAGCCATGTTAGAGCGGTAATAGTATTCGGAGCCACATGAGTCAAAGACCTAGCCACCCTCAGAACCTTATTGCTGGCTTCAAGTCTAACAGTTTCATATTGTTTGGGTGGCAAGTCGGGAAGCCACTCAGCCTTTCGATAAACAGTAGCTAAGCCCTCATACCTAGAGGGCAGCTTAGCTACCTCTTCCTCATTCCAACCTATCCTCTTATTAAAGGTTACTCCATCTAAATCCTGCATCTGTTCCGTAATAGCGTAACGCTGCTCGAACGCCCTAAAGCTACCTTCTCTAAGGTAACCGGGCCAAGCTATCTCACATTGACTCCACCAATCCGAAGGATTCTTAGCCGCTGGAGTACCGCCACCTTCGATAACATAACCTTCCATACCATGTTGCTCACGAATCAAATCGGCAATAGCTTGGGCGGCAATAGCCCTGTGTGTAGTGGGGTTCTTAAATCCATCGGCCTCATCAAAAATAATTCCATCAGGAGCCTCCAACCCATCGAAGTCGTATCGCATCTTGGACACAAGACCTTCATAGGTAAAGGTAGAAAGTCGAATATCATTGGATATATCCCATTTGACAAGTTCGTACTCAACAGAAGCCAGAGCAGATTTAGGTCCTACGTACCACCAATTATTCTTGCCTGACCGCTCCATGACTTCAATATAAGCCAAAGACTTGCCGATACCTTGTTCGGCAGCAAGAATCTGATAATGGTAGGTAAGGCTTCGATTGACCATATCAATTTGGGCCCCGTTTATTTCTACTCCATACAAAGAATATTCGGGACGGTTGAAGTCTTCTTTTGTAAGCTGCATCAATGGTCGTTCAAACCATTCGTAGACATTCTCGCCCATGAGCCGCCTGAGTTGAATCACATTCCTAGGATGATTCTCAATAGACCACTTCTTGAGAGGAGGATCATCAAAACCATGCCACTTATATCCCTTCATAGATTTGATTTCTGCGTTAAGAATCTTAGAGAACGGCTGAGTCTTGAACAGAATCCGATTTTCATCTATTTGAAGAGTAACGTCAAAGTTATAACGTTTATTGCCTCTCACTATTTTAAGAGTTGTTTTCATTCAACACCTGTTACCTTAATTGAGCCGCCGCAACCGGCACAGAAATCTTGCGGGTTCGTAAGAGGACGGTAACCACAAGATGGATCGTACCCTATACTATCCTCTCCAATGTAACTCTTCCACTCACAGACCCTATTGACGATTTCTTGTAGACTCTTTATGATATCGGTATCTCTTGACACCCGTTTTTCTAAGGACACTATATCACCCAGACGATGGGCTATACCTGCCTCGGAGGCCCGGTCTCTAATATCTTGTAATACCTTTGTATGAGTCTCAGACAGATTCATTCAACAACTCGATCTACACTTGGGACAAGGGCAGCTTATCATGTGGACACACGAACCCAAACCGTCTTTTCTGATTCCAGTGCCGCCACAATCGGGGCAATTATCGTGCATACAATTGCTGTCTTCTTGGGTCCAAATTGTAGACCCTTGGTACTTTCCCAGTCTCTAGTATTATCGCTTATCATTCGTTCAGCACTTTCTTGTTGATATAATTCCTAAGTCTCTTGAGAGCTGGATTATCCTCGATATCTTTGTCCACACTCTCGGCTGCCATTTGAAGTATAGCATACCCTTCCTCCTCTGTCAAGTCGATTCGAGCAATTTTCTTGGCAGCCGGTAACTCCCGCTTCTCTATCCAAGAATCTATCCACTCTTCCTCAACTAGCTCATGGTGGCGTCCGAATCCTAGAATCTTGCTAACCATCGCAGACTCATTGACATCATCGTCTATAGGATAGTAGCCGCACTCCAGATATTGGACCATGAAATCGAATAGAGCCACGGCATGTTTCTTTTCAATCTTCATAGTTACCACTCAAAAATAATGTCAATTGATTCCCCGTCTTTTAATCCAAAGGATCGAAGACACTCGTCAACCAGAGAGCACTTCTCTGTGCCGATCCAAGATTCCGGGACGCTTTCAAATTCTCCGACTTCCCACGACCAGGGTTGCCCATTATAAACCCCACATTCACAGCAAAACTCTCGGTAGGCATCCTTGGCCTCCGGGGATAGATCGTCAGCGTCAACATATCTTGTAGTTCTAATCATACGTTCCTCCACGCATAAGCCACAGTGTAGCAATGGTCCAATAATTCGTTAAAATGAGCACGAGCATTAGATTCCTTTAATTCCTTCAAGGTTGGTAACTCGAAACATAATGGTCGATCTCCACCATCCGAACCTAATTCCCTAGAATTAGAATAATCGATCTCATACATTCCGCAGCGACGGCATCGTAAATTATCAGGGTCGAAAGTATGGCCGTGTTTCTGTTCATTCCGATAGTCACGTCGTTGTTTCTGAACCCTCAATTCATCGGACAAGGACAAGATCATGGCTTACTCCACTTCACGATACCCCAGATATTCAACTGACCAAATAAAACTGAGGCGAATATCAAAGATGTCAATCCAGTCAAGCACCCCACAACCAACCAAAAGATGTTTCCCAATAACATGAGCCACATGCCTTTTACATTCTTTTTCACCAAGTAGATTTGACCGGCGAACATGGTCGCTGTCGCAGCCCATCCAATTAAATCAGTCATTTCTTCTCCAATAGAAAAGTCCCATTAGTCTGGGGAACAGTTTTCCAGTCGTCGAACAATCCACTAAGACCCCTTTGAATTAGTTGTGCGTGAATCTGGTTGAAGGCCAATCTAATAGGGCTGTGCATTGGGGCTCGGCATCCCTCGACCGTGGATATTCTCCACTGGTCGAGGGACCCGACCACAACAACAGCACGAACACCACGATTCTGTACTCTATAGGAAGGCAGGTGAGGCATCCCCCGAGTATATGCTAAAAATTCATCTATGTCTTCATCGAAACCGCCCACCAGGAAGCCAATAAAAGTTATCGCTGAAACAAGATCAATAACCCCATCGGCAAAATCATCTAGGATTCTAATATCATTGACAAGCCGAGAGATACCGGGGCGGCTGTCTACCTCGGTTACATGGTTCTCGCCGGTCATTTGCTGAGCAGTGGGCATAAAGACTCCACGATCCAGAATGCTCTCAGTTACTAAGGCTACGCCTATCATCTGGGTTCTCTACATAGTGTACTATTATTCGGTCGCCTTCTCGGGCCATTATTTCTTTGTCAAAAACTATTGTGAGCGAGTTCCCATCTTCAAGAACTGGGCAATCCCCTCTATCAATAAGGTGCCCACTCCGATTCGATAATTCCCAAAGGACTCTCATACCTAAATTGTTTCTTCTTTAGAGGGTCTGCTCCTACGCCGATTATCAACTGGTTCCTCTTCTTCTAATCTTAGAGTCATCTTATCTCCCACTTTTAGCTTTATAGGTAGGTCTAAAAACATTGTCGTGCCTCCATCATGGACAACGGCGGCATTACTTTCTCCTCGCTCTAGGAAGTCCCCGTGAATATTTGATGCTTTCCAGATAAGTTTCATGCTTCGTAAATTGTTCCTTCCTTAGCAGGCTGGCCCCGGTCGTTAGCCCTTGGATAGAATCCTAGAAGAGACCACTCAGAATAATATTGAAACTCTTCATCAAATGCTGAGGCACACTCCTCGTGCATATTTGTTGTGAAGATTCCTTCATCGAAGGTGACATTCTTTGACCACTTGTCTCCGGGCACAATGGGCTCCCCGCACCATTCACAGGGCTTCTTGTGAGTCTTACGGCAAGTATGATGCGTGATATTATTCATATTACAGAGTATACTAAAAGAGCGGCCATCAGTGCCCAAAACGCAACCACTAGGTCGTACCAAAAATATGGAAATCTCTTAGGAGTCCACATTAGTATTCTTCCTCTTCATCGTCCTCTTCTTCTTCCTCTAATAACATGCCCGATCCACTCCAGAGGGCATCGAAGTTGAGGCAAGCCTGAGCCGGACAGTCTCCATAGGCGATCACATTTAGCAACGGGTCTGGATGGAACCCGAAGCTACAAACCCATTTGTCTCCATCCCTAAATACATTTACTGGAAAATACCTGCTAGGAAGAAAAAACATTTTCTGAGTCAATAGCTTGATTTCAGCGGCCTCGGCTTCGGCTCGAAGTTGTCTTATTTTTAATTGTCGCATCTGAGACATATCACTACTCATTGGGCAAAGCCGTTGCAGAATTTTATTGAAAATTTTCCATGCCAATGTAAATCAATCTACAAGTAAATACAAATGAGCCGAGTCCAAAGATAATAGCTACAATAGTAAGAAAAATAGATACACCCTCTTCCTCAAGTTTAGTAAGCCATCTAATAACCCAAGGCCATACAACCAATATGGCCAAAAGAAGAATAGAAAGATATTCGTGCATCATTGACTCCAAAAAAAGAAAAAACAACAGCCCTGGTTCCACCGGGGCTGAAGCCGTTAGCCACGGCGGGATTATCGTTCGACTTCCCCTTCCTGGACCTTTTCCACGGCAGTCGGAGGATTCATGAATTTGACGATCTCAGCAACAATCACCTCAGCAGAAGGCAGATTGTTGAAAGGGGTCGAGCAGGCAGTTACCACAGGGGCATACCACAACTGACGAGGCCGCGTGATCTGCTTAGTTTGGAGCGTCAGAGGATCGGCACCTTTGACCTCTGTGCCAAACAGTTCGGCCTGTGCCGGAGAAACCGGTAGGAAGGGGCCAAGTTTACCCGCTTCCATCTGAGCGGATACTCCTCCACAGAAGAACTCAAAGAATTCTCCCATGTTCCTCTCAAACACCAGGAAGGACGGGCCGCATAGACATCCAGAGTCCTTAGTTTTAGACCGCTCCTCAATCTCTTGGTAGAGTGGGTCGTCAATATCGAACAATGCTACAGGTGGATTCTCGTTGGTGTCCAGAGCCTTATCTCGGATTGCGAATGGAATAATATCCACATTATCAGACAGGACCTCACACTCGGCCCCAGTGCCGGGAATAATATAAACTCCCACAGGAGAGTTGCCTGCTGCGACATACTTGGCACTGCCACTGCTAACGAGGTGAAGCCGACGCAGATACGTAATTGGCGGCTTGTAAGTCGCTAGACGGTTCTGTGCAGCGGAAACGGGAAGATTACCAAGGGTGGCAAGATCAGTTGTCATTTTCTTTTCTCCGTGAGATTTCAAGGTTACGTAACTTAATTTTCTTGGCGATTCGTGAGTCCTTTTGTTGTTGGAGTAATTCACTTTTAGCCACGGTCTCTGCGTCCATGCAGAGAGTCCACTCTTGATGGGAGTCCCACCCCTCAGAAGCAGTATTAGCACCACAACGGGTAAGTACCGTGGCCTTCTCAGTTGGATTTAGATATTCATTCAATACTTGCCCCCATTGCCTGTATCGTGGAAGGATGCCAGACTTCTGCCGTCCTCTTTCCTTTCTCGACTCACCGCGAAATTCTCGCACTTCTTGTCGGAGCAGTTCCAAAAACTCTTTGGCAAGATACTGACTGTGCAGGCTCAGCAGATTGTCTTGCTTCTCGATAGGCAGCTTTGCTAGCTCTACTGCAAGTATACACCATAAATCGCCGTTGTCAAGTAATTTCTTCCATTTTGGGGAAAGAAAGTTCAATTTTAACCATTTTTTCAGAGTGTTCGGGTGTCTGTGGATCGAGTGAGCCAACTCGTTGATGGTCTTCTCACCCCGGTTCAGCATCCCCTGGAGCCGTCTAATGGAGTCCGAGGTCATTGTAGGAACCCTACAATCATTCTCAATCATCTGTATACACTCCACCTCAGAGTCCGTCATAGGCCGGAAGCGAATAGGAACAGTTTCTAGTCTCAGGTCCAAGGCTACCTCATGCCTATGAAATCCACACACTACCTCATACCCCTCTTCGGAGGGGCGGCATATCAATGGGTTTAAGAGACCCACATCCTTGATGGAGTCTTTGAGTTGAATATACTCCAAGGTCTCTTTCTTCACAGTACGCAGTTCTATGGGGCATCTACGCAATTTGTTGATATCGACATCGAGGTACTCATAGTTAGTCATTTGTGTGTATATCCTCCACTACACAACTATAGCCTCATAATCAGACCGGATTTAAGAAAATTCTCGAAAATATAAAGAGTTCTAATGGGGAGTAAAATAAGTAATATATTACTTATATTTATTCTTCTTTGATCTATTTTTTATCAGTCACACAGAACAACTCCCCCTCCCCAAAAGGGGATTTTTAGACCTAAACCTATACAGCATAAGGACTTACAAAATGAGGAGTTGGAAATCTATCTCCCCACGATTTACGTAACTCCTTACCTGGAGCCAACTTACGAGTAGGGAGTTGGAGGGAGTGACCCATTGCTTGCTCCCCAATTTCTTCCATTTTTGGCCCAATAATCAGAATTATTACTCTAATCGATACAAGTGGGGCTATAGTAATAATAGGAAAGTCTTATCTAACCCGCATAATTAGACCAAGGACCTTCCAAAATGAGGAGTTTCCTCCCTGAAAGGGGAGCAAATTATTTTTGCTCCCTCCCCTCTCTTGGGGAAGTTACTTGACAAACCCAAAAAGTATGATAAACTTGTAGTGTACACATAGGAGAAATATATGTCAACAATACGAAAAGGTATCCAAGACTTTCTCAAGTCTAGAGAAAAGTCGTCCCCGTTTCTTATCCCACTTTGGTCAATAGATTTAGAATCACAGTTCATCGTACATGAAGGAAATGTGGAAACCGCAGAAGATTCCAATTGTTGGACAGATGGGAGTGAAACTTGGGCACCCCATAGGTGGCCTTACAATGCAAGCAGCGACCCTAATTATAGTGACAGGCCGCTCAAGTTCTCTCCTGGGGCTCATTTGAGCCGTATAGGGTCCACTTGGTGGGATTGGAAGGCTAAAGAATCTGCGGCTGTGGTCTTTGACATAGATATGTCGGATGATGGCCATGCCTCCACAACCAATACAGTCTCCGAAAAAGAGCTAGAGAAAATAGTAGCTAAGCTGAAGGCTCTCCCTTATGTAACCCTTGTTCGATCCACTGGAGGTAAGGGTATCCATGTATATGTGTTCTTTGATCCCGACGACCGACCCAAGGCTAACAATCATAATGAGCATACACAGGTCTCTTTCGCTACTCTGGCCAAAATGACTAGGGATGCTGGTTACGATTTCTCACAGCACATGGATGTTAAGGGTGTGGTCTTCTGGTTCTGGGCCGATACATCCGACGATACTCACCCTGGATTCAAGCTGGTTCAAAAGGCCAGCAGTATGCTAAAAGCAGAAGAGATCAAAGAGTACCAGTCAAACGCTCTCGCCGGCCCTAATCGGAAGGTCAGTATTGGTGGTTTTGATGACGATGGGCAGCCGGTTGAAAGCACAGGCAGCACAGATGGCTATAAGGCATTCCCCCTGGAGGAAGAACACAAGAGAATCCTAAAAGACTTGGAGAAGTTGGACTATGATTACATCTGGAAAGCAGATTTTAATATGGTCCATACTAACACTCGGGCACTAAGAGAACTGTTCCAAAAGTATGAGAAAGAAGGTCATCCTCTACGAGGGATATTTGAGACGACCTCAATCGGTCATGTATCTAAGCCTAATTGTTTCATGACCCCTCGTTCAGATGGTAGCTTTCAAGTCAAGAGGTTTGGTAATGGCATCGCGGAACACGCATCTTGGAACATCAAAGACCAGGATACATGGTGCTATTATAATCAAGCCCCACCTGTCAGTAACGTGCTGAAAAAGTTTTCGGCCACAACTGGCACCAGCAAATACATATTTGAAGCCGCAGAGTTGGAGGCAGCCATGGGGGCTCTTGGGCATTCGCTGGGGGAGTCCATTAGTGCTATCAACACCCCGGTTACAGTCCACCGAAAGAAGGATGGAACTTTTTATGCTACATGTACGGACACAGGAGCCTATCCAGGGTGGACTTCCACTGCGGATGGACAAAAAAGGACCCTCCCTATTGTCGAGCAGCAGACTACTAGAAATAACACTCTGCTAGAAGATATAGATGATGTTGCCCGATTCCTACTAACTCCGCAAAAAGAAAAATATGGGTGGGCACTAAAGACTAATGTAGGTTGGATCATGCACCCTAGTTATGAACTTCTGCAACCAAAGATTTCTACAATGTTTGGCAAAGAGGCAACTTACATAAAGGCCCTGATGGCGGAAAACCCTTGGATTTTGGATAACACCCCATTCGGACAGGAATACCCAGATAGCGAAGAGAGGACATGGAATTATAACTCTGCACAATTGTCTGTATCTCCCTCCGACGAACCGGGGCCGCACCCTTACTGGGATCGTGTTTATGGTCATTTAGGAAAGTCGCTGGACGAGGTAGCCCAGAGTACCGAGTGGTGTCAAAGATGGGGCATTGTTACTGGTGCAGACTATTTAAGATTCTGGATGGCTTCCCTAATACAATTTCCCTTTGAGCCTCTGCCATACCTATTCTTTTACGGGCCACAAAATGGAGGAAAGTCTGCATTTCATGAATCTGCTTGTCTGATCTTTTCCGGTGTTAGTGTGAAAGACGCTAAAGGTGCATTGACTAATGACCAAGGATTTAATTACGAGATATCCAAGACGGTGATCGGTTATATTGAGGAGCAGGATTTATCTCTATCTTCTAACAATGTATACTCCAGGCTGAAAGATTGGATTACAGCCAAGACATTAACCATTATAAAGAAAGGGGAGACACCTTATTCCCAGCCAAACATATTAAAGCTGGTTCATTCGTCCAACTCTCCTACCGCTGTGTCAGTGGAGGGCGGTGATACTAGAATCACGGCTATTGCTGTTGCTCTTTTAGGGGAAATCATTCCTAGGTCTTTATTGGAGAGTAAGATGTTAGTAGAAGCTCCTTACTTTGTTCGTACCCTATTGACCACACACCTTCCTGACACCCACGACCGATTGCGGGTTCCGATGTTAGCTAGTGAGGATAAGGAAGACCTGGAATCTATGAATCTAAAGCCCTGGGAAGCATTTGCCGCTAATGCTCTTACAGAGTGTGTGGGTCATCAGGTGAAGTTTTCAGAATTCTACGAAGAGTATAAAACATATTGTACTAAGAGGGGTTTAATAAACCCTGTAAGTGCTAAAGCACTGTTGCAGTTAATACGGGGTCGCGGCGACAAATATTTAGTAGGCATCGGCAATGGCAAGCAAGCCTACCTAGCTAATGTATCTATGGGACCAGAAACTGTTCAACCTGGAGTTAGGTTAATTCTGGCTGAAAATGGTAGATTAGTAAAATGTATTTAATAACAATTTTAGATTTCACGGGGCTTGAGGTAAGGAGATTTACTGACACACAGCCCCCGGATTTCAATCAAGAGAGACGTATCCTAGAAGATTATCCCAAAGGGTATTACATAGATATCCAAAGGATTCCACGAAACCCGTTCTCCGATAGTGAGTGTTGGAGAGATTATGAGGAAGCAGTATGAAAATCATAGGTCTGGGTCACTACTCTCGTACTGGCAAGGACACGGTCGCCAATCGTATAGTTGAGGTTTGTGAAAGTTGTACTTCCCGGATTAAGGCCCGAAAAGTGAGTCTTGCTTGGAAACTCAAGCAAATAGCCCACGAACTATATGAGTGGGCAGGGATCAGAGAACCTGAGTTCTATGAGACCAAGGAGGGAGCTAGCTTCCGCAGTGTTCCCTTGCCCGCTTTGGGCGGCAAAACAGTGGTTGACATCTGGGTAGACCTCGGGACCCCAGCGATAAGGGACCAAGTTTACGACAGAACTTGGATCGATTATGTGTTGAAGTCCGATTTCGGAGATATTGATCTTCTAATTGTACCTGATGTACGCTTCCCTAATGAGTTTAATGCTTTCCAGGAAGAGGGGGCAAAGTTAATAAAAGTTATCAGAGAGGGTTATGGTCCGTTAGACACCGTATCGGATAAGGCTTTGGTGGGTCAGGAAGACTGGGACTACTTTGCTGGGCCAACCATGGAAGACTTAAATAACATAGCTGTACTTTGCTACAACTGGGCGGCATTTGGGGCAAAATTCCCTGAACAAACCTACCAGGAAAGAAAACGAATCTTAGGATTGGAGAAGACATGAGAACATATTACTGGGGCTGCTCGAAATTTGCTAATTGGCTTCGTGGAACCACATATCCACCTTCGGCAACCTTTAAGGGCTGGGACGAAATTCATGAAGAGGCAAAAGTCGCCCATCCGTTTCGCTTCTGGTTGGCCGACACTCTACTGGATTCGATTCAAAATGTTATCCATTACATTCCAGATAAATGGGATAATCTTTGTTGTTATCTAAGAAACCGAGTTATTAACCGTACCCATCTACTAGATACAAAGCTGCCTCCGGGCCAATGGCAAGACACCGATACTCGTATTCTATATGGAGTTATGGAAGCCCTAGCATATTATGTCGAAGTAGATTGTGCTGCATGGACCAAAAAAGGGACCCCTCGTGAGAAGGGCCTGAAGCACTTGGATTGGGAGATTACACTCACTTATGATGAGGATTGGATGGATGAAGTAATCCGGGGCGAGCCTACCGACCAAGCCAAGTCTGCTATGGAAGTAAAGGAATTGTATCTATGGTGGAAAGACGTTCGGCCCAATCGCCCGGACCCCTATGATTTTATAGACGAGGATATTCCAAATACAGATAAGGACCGGTTCAAAGAGTATACCAGGATGGAACAAGAATACCAGGATCAAGACGACGCTATGTTAATTCGAGTTATCAAAGCTAGACACGGGATGTGGACCTAATGAAAAAGATTCCTTTGACTCAAGGCAAGTTTGCCCAATTAAATTTTGAAAAGAGTTTATCATCCTCACTTTGAACAATAATTTGCTCTGTGCCGTGGATGTAGAGACCACCGGATTGATTGACAGCTACCACTGCCTCATACAAGTCGCTGTGCTCCCCCTGGACGGCAACCTTGATCCATTGGATGTATCTCCATTTTATATGAACATCAGGCCAGTGTTCCCCGAGAGGGCCTCTAAAAAAGCCATGGAAGTCAACGGGCTCGACCTAGAAGAATTAAAAGGCTGCCCGAGTATATGGCAAGTGGCGGACTGCTTTGAGGAGTGGTTTGTGGGGCTAGATTTACCCACAGACAAGAAGATAGTATACCTCACCCAAAATGCACCTTTTGACATACCTTTTCTGAAGCATTGGCTGGGGGCACTGGGGTTCGAGAGATACTTTTGCCGTAGAGGGCGTGATACGATGTTCACGGCACTCGCCAAGAATGACGAGGCGGCATGGAAGAACCAGAAGATACCGTTTAACTATGTCGGACTCAAACACCTTTGCGAGGCGTTCGGGATTCCGTTGGACAACCACCATGACTCTTTGGCAGATTGTATAGCTACGGCTAAAGTTTACCGAGAATTGTTGAGGATGTAAATGAGTATTAGTAAAGCTGTTGTATTAGGGCTATTGATTGCGTTGTATAATATTATATTCTGTGAGGCCACTGGGGCTCCGATATTCGAGACTTGGTTACTTTCAACGGTTATTTTTACTACAACCTTCTGGTTCAACCAATGATAATCTACCATTATTATGACCCAGAGCATTTCAGAGCGTTCTACAAGTTAGAGAGCGAAGGCAGGTTCGTGGGTTCTTTTGAAGACCCTGAAGGTATGACTAAGTGCCAATGTTTCCTCATGGGACTGTGTTACGCACAAGGTATCCGGTGTACGGACGAGTTTCTGGCGTCAATCCCAATTGTAGGTGTGCCAATGGAGTCAATATGAAATACGTTCTGATATTATCGTTAAGTTGGATTTTCTTGCCTGCCACTTACACGCATCGAGGGGGTGTGAGAGTGGCCCAGTATGCCCGTGTACCTGCTGTGGCACCGGTTCTATCCCAGCAGGTCCGGGTGTACTCCAGGCGTTACTACTGGGAGCCCGGGTATTATAGATTGGAGATTCGCCATGCTTACTGATCCTTACAAAAGTAGTTTGGAAATCCACAGAGAAGAAGTGGTTCAATTAAAAAAGGACCTCAAAGAGGCCCGAGATTTTATTCAGGAACACCACGATCAGTGGTATAATTATCACCCACATGCAGTGGATTTACGAAAACAATTCCCTTGGTTGGAGGAAAGATGATGTTAGACGGTACTGAATACTTTGAATGCCAATGCGGTTCACCTGAACATGCTCTGGTGTTCAATTTAGACCTGGAGGAGAACTCGATTTACACCACTGTATTCTTGGACCAGTGGAGACCTTGGTGGCATAGAATTTGGATCGCAATCAAATATGTGTTTGGTTATAAGTGTATGTACGGGCACTTTGACTGCTTTTCTATGGACCCCAAGGACGCTTACAGACTCACTTTGCTGCTGAAGGGTTTGGATTGGCAGCCTTTCGGTCCCGAGGGGACTCAATCCGATTCGGATGCTTAATCCCTCTGGTATAAACTATCTTGGGAGTAACCACACTCTTACCATTTGGAAGACATCGAGAACAAGCCATGAAAATTTACGAAACCTATTTTATAGCAAAAGACGGGGAAGTGAGTACCCCCGTCATCACTTGGCCTTGGGACATAAATAAACCGGCCCCTAGAGAGGCCGTTGCAATAAAAGAACTACTGATGACTCTGAATCAGGATCAAGTAATCCCAGTAGAAGTCATCATACCCAAGAGTGACCGGAAAGATGTCAGGGACGAGTTCGAGTATATAGATGGTCATCTTATACGGAGGCGACTACAATACCATGTCCGCACCGCTGGGATGAAAGTTAGTTACACTGCCCTTAGAGATACCTATGAGAAAAAAAGCCCGAGAACTCCGTGAGTCGGGGATGACTTATAAAGAGATCGGTGAGGCTTTGGGAGTTTCCGAGACTACAGCCCAGAATTGGACATTGCAGACTCCATGTATCACATGCAAATGTGATCGAGATTCAAGAAAAGGTTGGAAGGCTAGTAAATGTCCTGATTGTTGTGCGTTATACAGAAAATCTCTTGATGAACGAGGATGCAATACCTGTGGGTGTGACCATGACTCAAGAAAAGGGTGGCTGTATGGGAAGTGCCCCGATTGTATTCGTTTACGCAACACATATCTCAGTCGTAATGGCTGCCAGCACTGTGGGTGTGACCATGACTCAAGAATAGGTTGGAAAACCAGAACTTGCCCAGACTGCGTCTCCAAACAAAGACAATCCCGCAATGAAAAAGGTTGTCGAAAATGCAAATGTGACTACGACTCACGAAAAGGATGGCATGGTGGCTGCTGCCCAACTTGTGTAAGATGTGACATTTATAATATCTCTATTGACCAATTCAGACAGTTGCCCGAATCATGTCAAATATGTGGCAACAAACAAAACATGTGCATAGATCATTGCCACTCTGGAGACTATGTCAGAGGTAGACTTTGTTCCACTTGTAATACTGGAATAGGAATGTTCCAGGACAATCCAGAAATCCTTGAAAAAGCAATCAAGTACCTCAACTCAGGGCCGTTCCAATTTAGTCCTCATGAATCTCAATAGGGAATGCACCGCCCCCACCTAAGATTCGGTAGGTAGAAGACTGAACACACTCAACTAAACGGCAAGTTTCAACGGCTACTCCGTATTTGTGTAATAGAGTTGAGGCCCTATCAGTAATGAGACGGTTGTTTGCAATCAGATTCCCTATCGTGTCCTCGTCGCACTCAGCAACCACTTCTGAGACTGCCGCTTGAGACAAATCGGTAACAGTTTGGTCCACGTCCCAGTTCTTTTCTCCTACAGCAGCAACTACATCATAGATAGAATAGACACATACTCCACGGACAGAATAGTCAGACCCATCCTTTATAGTCAAAGACTGCGGGGGCATCTGATTAGTCTGTCTAGCAGCGACAATAAGGTCCATTTCTGTAACCAGAGGCCAGAACCAATGTATGCCTGGAGCTAAACCTACCGGCTTCCCTCCCCAAGGCCATTTTACTCCGAGGTGTGTAGCCCTAATAATAATAAATCTTGGTACAAAAGAAACTAGCAGATCGATAAATCGACCCACCCACTCGAAAAGGCTCATGGCGATCTCCCAGATTTGAAATTATGCAAAGTAGGCCCGCCCCGAAGGACGGGCCTCGTCGATTAAAAATTAGCGACTTCAGAATATAGGCCGACTACTTGATCGTAGACATCGTCTGATCCTTCTTCCACAATGGTCTCCAAAGCCAAGTCTCGCAAGAGGCCCTTTCTAGGACGAGATTGTCCGACAGAGTCTGGCCTAGTGAACGAAGTCACCGTATCTCCGATGTCATGAACAGCCCCTGCAATTGCGTTCAACTCGATTAGAGCCTGCAATGCCTTTCGGTCTCCTTGACCCGCAGTAGTCCTTACTATTGGAGTAGTAGCCGTGAATCCGGTAGGTGTTAGTGTGACTACACAAGGCGTGTTGTTCACCGATGCACCATCGAATGTCAAAGTCACGTCGCCGTCACTCACACCAAGAGAGCCAGCCTCAGCCACCGTGATGTGGTTATTGACCACTGGAGCCACATTAGCTGTGTCAATAGCTGTCTCGATAACTGAGGCCACAGCATCAAAGGCGATAGCCGCAGTAGTAAACGCAATATCGAGCACAGGAAAGGTCAGAGTAAGGGTATAAGTGTCAGCAGCACCTGCGTCTGTTTGCTCAGGAATAGTAGTAAGTTCATCTTGGGCTGCGTAAACGGGTCCAATATCCGGATCATGTTGAACGGCTTTCTGCAAGAGTTGTTCTGCCGAAGAACGGTCCAGTCCCACGCGAGGCTTGGAGGCAGTGATAGAAACACTACCAGTAGTAAGATCAGTGTAAATTCCCATTGTCATTTCTCCTAAAGTTAAAATCTTCCAATTGGACAGTGCTCAGTAGCCATAGCCAATTTGTTACTTAGGGGTGAAGAGTCAGTAGATACCTGGCAACCACAGCTTTTACAAGCATGTTTTACCGGGTCATATCTATCGCACCCCTTACAGTTTTCATTGAACAATTGTTCAATTTCCTTCTCGCTTCGTCTAGGTCGCCCAGAGGCGACCCATCTTCGGACTGCTCCAAAGTAATTTGTAACCGACTCCCCGAAGGTAGCTGAATGTTCTCTGGTTTCGGCGTCACACCTATTGCAAATTTCAGGTGTTACCGGTAGCCCCGTGATCGAGCATTTTAGTTGTTTACCCCCGTATCTGAACGGGCACTCCGGGTAAACATTATTGCCTATCTCGATTATTGGTAGCTTCCCCAATGTTATAGATTTCTTTTTGGGAGCCTTTTCTTTACAAGTCTTAACTCTTAGTTGAATTACAGGGCAGGCTTCACATATAGCAGAGGGAACTACCTGTTTATAAGTTTCTGCCTCTGGGTGTATACACCTGATCTGGTGTACCCCTTTGACAACCTCTCTTTGCTGTTTTGTGCAATCTACCATTTATTTTCTGGGCAATGATTGTCTGGATTCTGTGCCATTATATCCGTAGGGTGCATTTCATACGGAAGTTTTATGCAAGTTTTATTTACAGTATCATGAAGCGGACATCCTTTGCAGACTTCATAAATAATCTCAATCTCTTTTGAACTACGTTGAACAAAGCCCAGATCGATAAATCCTTTAAGCAATTCCCCTTCTCGGAATTTGCAATTAGAGCATATATCCTCATTTACACTTTTGCTAAGCAAGGTACAATATGTGGTATCTAACCCTCTGTTAGTTATTTGAAAAAGATTTTTGTGCTTACACTGGATCATTTATTGTTACTAACCGCTGTGGAAGAAATTGGGGTGCCCCCACTCTGCGTAGGAGTTTTAGTTTCCCCATCGTTCGCTCCTGGTGCATCTGGATCACCCGGTGGTTCTCCTACCTCTTCACACTCAGATATAGCCGCGTTACCCGAACCCCCCTCGAATCCTACAATACCACCGGCGTTCAGGATATCAGTTACGCCACAATTATGAGCACACGTCTCCCATAATCTCTGAGCTTCTGCTTTTTTCTGACCCTGGAATAAGGTTGCAGCAAATAGTGCTCCGAATGAATGACAAAATGTAGATTGTGCTCCAAAGCATGATCTACCCGGTCCTTTACAACCACAAGGTCCACCACAAGCTGGAGGATTATTATTTGTAGTCACGGCAGCCGAGGTCACATAAAATATTGTGACTTCATAGGTGCAGCTAGCACTGCCTGTCGGCGACCCGCAAGCATTTTCATTTTCTCCATCATCTCCGGAAGTAGCACTGAAGCCATTACTTTCGATATTATCTAACTTATCTTCAAAGAGCTTTTCGGCCAGGGGCTCAAAAGGCCGTAACACTGGTTCAATATCATCACTAATTTCATTCCCAGTGGATATCTTACAAAGAAGAGTAGGTAGAACGTCTCCCAAGTCAGATGGATTTATGTCGCCGTCAGTATTCAGCGGAGTGAAATTAGGGTCAAATGCTCCTCTTAGTATACTCCCAATTGGAGGAATAACCTGTAGTGGGAATCCGTCCCCAGATTCCTCGGTGTTTTCCAAGAGAGGATGCACAGCCAGTGCGTCCTGTGCCGCTGGCCAAGCCCAGAAATAGTCCTCTGATTCCCCTGAGCGTATCGGAGTCCAGGCCGTGAATGAAATAGTATTGGTATCAAAGTTAAATGTGGAGCTTATTATAACTACTTTAGTTGGCCCAAACTGCCCTAAGTTAATAGTAACAGAATCAAAGATATCCAGATTAAGGTGTACTAACGGGGTCTCAAACTCCACCAGTTTCCAAGTATTAGCATTTTGTATCATCCAGTAAGTGGCAGATTTTTCCACTAACTCAAAAATATTCAAAGTGAAATAATCATAGGTTGCGTCAAAAATCCCATACTGAGGAACCTTGTGTTTCAGCACAAACTCAAAGTCTGTTTCATCCGACTTGAATACCCCTGCTTCACCTTCACTCCAAGAGATAGTATTACGAGTCTCCAATTCTTCTGTGTCAGTATGAGTAATTCTAAAGCTATTAGGTAGTATATCAGTTTCAGTTAATGTTTTGAGGGACGTAGGCTCTTTAGGCAAGTACACCATAAAAACCGTGTTATCCCGAATGAAAATTCCGCACCGTGCCTGGAAAGCAATATCCTGAACTAGGTCTATTACCTTTGGTCTAGCCTTTATGAAAAAGTTACTAGGGTAATTAGTCAAGCTAGTTTTTACAGAGGCAAAACTTGTAGTGTCTATTGTAAGATCAGTATAAGTTTCTATTAGCCATTGGATTATATCAGGGGGACTAGGTCCAATAGAGCTAGTAAATGATACGAATATTTCGTCGTCCCAGTCTTGGTCTTTAATATCAGATAGCGGAGCATTTAGAACAAGTTCAACGACATTATACCCACCGTAGTCTGTTGTCTGAACCGTGTATAACTCAGTGTCTACAGAAGTCAGCAAGGATATATCGCCAAAATTTCTGTAGGCCGCAACTTGATTTACTGTTCCTGGCAACAAAGAAACTATATGTAGAATCTCTGACTCTTCTGCTAGTGTGACAGTTGACCCTGCTGGAATCCAGATAAACTCAGATTCCTCAAATGAATTGAAGTAACGCCATTTTTCTCCGTCACCATTTACTACATCTTGATCGAAATTAGTGCTATTTCCTTGTTCGCAGCCTTCAACGGTAGTTTGATTATCTCCCACTTCATCTTTGAATCGGTAGCCCCAAGTAGCATCCGGTATTTCAACGCAAGGCGGATTATCTGGAGTATTTGGATGGATTACTTGCTGGACCGTGAACACCTCGCCAATCATAACACCGACGAATTTTACTTCTTTAACTTCAATAGTGATAGTTTGATTCTGCGGGAAGTCATTGCCTTGACGAACAGTAAAGAATTTTTTCACATGCTGATTTTGTCCTTCTTTCTCTACCAGTATTCCGCATATTGTATCGGCTTTCTTCTTAACACATTGCGGGTCAGGTTTATTCTGTCGTACATTGACCCCTTCGTTTAGTCCCCCATAGAACCCTCTGTTAATTGGGTCCTCCTCGGACCCAGCTTCTATTACTCTTTCGATTGTAGGGCAGTCTAGGAGTCTAGCTTGACACAATCTTTCTTCTATGGTGGGATCGGCAACCCCCTGCCCCTCTGCCATGAATCCTTGCCGGGTGGCTTCTAGTGTAACAGTTTCCATGTTACAGATTTCGCCAAACACTAAGGGCCACGCATTATTACGGTCCTTTGGTTCAATGAAAGGGAAGTCTCCATCCTCCATGATAAATCCAGCTTCCACTGATTCTATCTTACTCAATACATCGAAGGCAAAGGTTCTGGCTCCTTCGTCCCACACCATAGGAGAGTTAATAACTCCCTCGAATAGCAATGCCTTACTTGCAAAATTCAAACCTTGAAAACTGAGGAAGATGCTAACAGGTTTCAGGTGGGCATCATTTGAATCTATGATAGCACGAATAGACCCATCAATATCATTTAAGACAATACTGGTCTGCTGTGAATCTGATCCACCAGAGATTATCTGGGTTGAGTCAAAGGGTGCTATGCTTACCAGATTGGGGTAAGGGTATTCTGCTCCGCTCAATTTTCTATCAGAGTATGCTACAGGGAAACCCTTTTGCCACTCAATTTCGACAATAATCAGGGGCTCACCAGCGAATTTCTTATCTATTTCGCCTTGGATCGCATTGTTAAATGTTCTAGGCATTACACCTGTTCCTCAAATTCTATGGTGTACTCGTAGGATTCTTCATTCTTGCCCCAGCCCCCTGCCCTGCCTTGTCCCGCTTGGTCTAACGGGTTGATAACGATCCACCCGATTCTAATAACATCTTGGTGATCTACTGTTTTTACCAAGTCCTGGGCATATAAACCTACAAATTCTTTTGCTTCCAAAGCCTTATCTTTTGAAGTTAAGAAATTCCAGGAGTATTTTCTCCTAGCTCTCTTAGTTTTAACATAGGTATAAACAGTACCATTCATTGATCTCATGGTCTGAATTGTAGCTGTATTATTCTGGTTATTACTTAACGTAGGGGACGGAAGCAGCAAAGTTGCAAGCATGTTTGGATACGGTGCTTGTATTAAAAATGACATTTAGACTGGTTTCCGTTCTAGAAGTACGATTTTATCGAGTGTCAATTCAGTATTAACAGAGTCATTTGAAAATCCTACTGAACCTATGTTCTCACTCTGTAAGTTTGTAGTAGGCCCAACTTCAGTATAACTTCCGGATGCCTCCAACTTTGCTTCCCACAGTGTCATCCAATTAGAACTCCTAGTATCCAAGGTAATTCTTAGGTCTAAAGTTGTATCTGAGTGAGTTCTAAGAGTGACATCCGTCCACTGTAGGGTATCGAATACTCCGTCACTCTCAGAACCTCTTCGGATAGAATTATTTCTTGTGCCGCCATTGACTTCTCTCATTAGGTGGGCAGCTTTAGTAGTTGTTGGGTCAATTGTCCCATCTGAAGGAGGTCCATGAGAAGTATCGCTTAATGATACATTTTCAAAGAATCCCCATATACAATTCTCGGCGTCAGTGTAAGTTACTACATGGGCTCCCTCAAACGTCAACTCGTATACTGTGCCGTCTTGTGGCGAGAATGGGTAATAGGCTCCAGCAGAAATGGGGCCTGTCATCGTGCCGTCTTCCTGGTAGTTCTCGTGAGCCCTCCAGAAACTTATACCAATATCTGGGCTCGTGCCCTCCAAGTCAACTGCGGAACCAGCACTCAGGTCGTGCTCCATGATTGTGGTCATAACCTCTCCACTTATATTCTCTGCTAGACTCAAAGTATCTGTTAGTGCCTCATTGATAATTCCTTGAACCTTAATAGTCTCAGTGAAGGAAATAGGATCAGAGAGCGTCCTAAGTCGATCCCAGTTTTGAGTCAATGCCTCACTAATTACTAAATTATTATTAGGAACTGACCCTACCTTGGCGATGCCCTCGAATTCAAAGGCTATAGTCCACCAGCCAGCATCGTCTTCTACTGCTGTTTCATTTGGGGTAGTAACCACTCCCTGCCAAGAAGTGCCAGTCCAATCGTGCAAGAATATCTCTTCTCCCAAGGTATCCTGAAAGAAGGTCAATAAAGAGTTGATTACATCCGGACAGTTTTCTCGACTCCCGTCTGCTAGGGCTGTTATTGTAAACAGCAGGGTATTAACTTCCGCCCATATTGGGTCTGCAAAGACGTTAAGTTCTCCGCCGCGAGTTTCTCGGTTTATTCGGCTGAATCCGAGGCGATCTGTGTCGTCTGTTTCAGGGTTTCTGAGGGTTATGATTTCGCTGCTATCCACAGCCTCAAGGACCAAAGTTGCGTTGAATGTTAATCTTTGAGTCGGTATAATCGGAGCAGAACCTTCTCCGATAAACCTAGCATATTGTTTTCTATTACAATCATTATCTATATAATAAGTAAGTGAATGCTCAATAAAATTGGCATCCGCCACAGACCTTAAAAACTCTGATTCAGAAGCTAGTTCATCAGAGAAAGGGATCACTTGTACTAAATTGAAACCCTTACCGGCACTAACAGTTTCGACGAAATCTAAGAAGTGACTCAAGTTATGTATGGTGTTAGTAACTACTTGTGAAAAACTTATTGTATCAGATACTAAAACAGGGGCTATAGTAGATGCCACTTCTAAAAATACTATTGTATCGGTAACTACAATTGGAGTATGAGGAGCCCCGAAACAGAATGCGACCCCATCTATTATACTTAACTGTTCAATAAACGATCTGTTTATTGGGCTGACCCGCACCACCTCAGTAAAGTCTAAGGTGTCAAATGCCTGTAAATCTCCGAGATTTATTGCTATAACTTCTTCGGAGAAATTGATTGTATCTGAGGGAACTTGTCTGTCTTCAATTAGGAGGAGGTTAAATAATTGCTCTTGAAAAAAGATATTATCGCTCAGAGTTCTAAATATACCATTACTAGCTTGCAGAATCTGAACAGTATAGTTTGAAACCCGTATTTTTCGTGCGAAAGGTTCATCTATAAAGGCAAGAGTATCAGACACAGTCCGAAAAATGTCCGGACTATCAAATAACATTTGGGCGGTTACATTAGTGACTCTGATGGCCATATTAAGTTATCTTATTATCGAAAACAAATCCCGTCTCAATTGCATCGACATTACTATTGAGCCAAGCTGCACTTGTGTCTGGGTCTAGCTCGTAATATACATCGAATACGGTATAATTAACTGTATCGGTCACAGTGAAAGGAGTAGTAACAACCGTGGACCCCGACGCCAGTTCAACAATAAGGTCTGGATCGCCACCTGTTTCATTCCTGGCCTCTGCTTCTAATTTAACAGCCCATATTGCTTTAGGGTCTGTGGTGGCCGTAATCCCGTACCTGTCTCGTACTGCATCTATGTCAGTTTCCACATAAGTATTCGGGTCGGCTCCATTTTCATTGATATGAATGAAATTAGGCGTGAACGACAAGAATACATCGTTGCCAGCAGTAGCATCATCGGGGTCTGTCCAATCAGTCGAAGCGGTCGTAAATTCATCATCTCCATTGTGGGAGGTATAAGCTATTGAGAACCGTGCCCCACCACTATCTAAATCTATCTCAATGGTTCCTGTTGCCGGGGTCCCGGACGGTATATTGCCCGTGCCCACGTCTATGATGGTCTCAGCAGCCCCATCCAAGGTGGTCGCTAGAGAGAGCACGGTCTCTCTGTCCCATCCTCCCGATCCTTGGACATTAGGTGGTAGCGAGCGAACTCTAGTCGGGCCTAGTCTTCCTGTCGCCGGAGACTCTCCCTCCCATACGATGTAGATATCATCGTAACCTATGAAATCGTCTGCATCAGTGGTAGTCCCAATATTGACAAGTTGGAACTCATGGAACCCAGTAGTCAAGTCATTATTGGTATCTATGCTTGATTTATCAGAGACTAATACATTATCTACCCAGACTTGAGTAAACCCTCCATCCCCAGAGTCAGCAATCTTAAATCTAAATTCAATATAGTGCCAAGTTCCAGGAGTAAGTACATCGAGGACTGTGTCGATTATAAAGGAACTAGGATTATCTCGAAATACCTGTATGTCAGTAGAGTCTACAAACCTGAGAGATAGGCCCGCTCTTTCACTTGTGACATTGAATAGCCCTCTAGTATCGAATATATCGGAAGTGCGAGTAGCGATAGGGATATGAACTCTGGCACCAACAACCCAAGGATCAAATGAGGCCCCTGGGGCTTGCTTCTTATCAGCAGGAACAGCCCATTCCAAATGATTGAAGTTACTGTCAGCGTCGGTGCCCATATTTAGGGCAAAACCCTCTGAAACAAAATCGTCAATTAAAAAGAATGAGTCTGTAGAGGGGGTTGATCCTCTCCCGCTAGTGTCCCACCGAAGTTCTATTCTAGGTCCAGTCACAGCTTCATTAGCGAGACCCAATTCTGTGCCGCATGTTTCAAAACCTTCAAAGAATAGAATGCTCATGTGTTGAACTCGATCCCGGCTCTCATAGCGTCAATACGTGCCTTGGTCCAATCACTCCCACCTTGTGGGTCGCTAACTGCATAGTGCTCATAAACTGTCGCAGAAGAATCACTGACTGTGTAGCTGGTTTCAGATCGATCTCCACCAGATTCCACTTCTACATCCAGAGTATTATCGGTATCACCTTCATCAGTAGCCTCGGCCTCTATTTTAATTGAGAAAAAGGTCCCTTCGGATTCCAACATATTTGTTAGATTAAATTCATCTCGGTCAGTGTCTGTAGTGGTTTCAACATAATCAGAGGCATCGGCCCCGTTCTCGTCTACTAAGAGCCAGTGGTCTGTTCCGCTACTCGTGGTATCCCAGTCTTTAACATTGTCGCCAGTAGGAGGGAGGGATTTAATTCTTGTACGCGACCCTAAGAAGTCCACCTGAGAGGGCACCTCTCCTATTAAAATATAAATATCATCCATACCGACAAAGTCTTCGCCTGCCCCCGTGACGGCTGGAGTAGACAGATTTATGCTTCCGAATCTTATAGAGACAGTATTACCGAAAAAATCCTGAGTGTCAAGTGAGGACTGGTTGAAGACTTCTGTGCCGTCTACATTGACTTCAATGAATCCAGTAGTCTCGTGAATCGTGAACTTCATCTCGACAAAATGCCACTGTCCAGGTGAAAAAACATCTTCGACGGTGAGTGTGCCGAATGGCCCGATTAGTACAAGATCGGTGCGATCTCGGCAGATTAAATCAAAAGAGTTATTTGGAGCACCGGTAGTATTGCCTTCAGGGCTTATAATGAGGAGATCATTATCAGTAGTCGATGGAATATGAACTGATAATCCCACTCCATAAACTTTTAGGGTCTCGTTGGGGGTAAATACTCTCAGATGATTGGCCTTATTTGTGCCTTGATTCCAAGCAAATCCTTCTTCGGATCGATCCTCAATGAGAAAGAATCCAGTAGTTGAAGGTGATATTCCAGACTGGGTAGCACCATATCTCAAGTTAATTCGAGGTCTCACAGTGGCTTCATTGGCTAGACCGGTTTCAGTGCCTACAGTCTCAAAACCGTCAAAAAACGAAACTGGCAATGGAACTTGAGTTTCACTAAAACTTGCTAATATAACTGCCCGACTCGTGCTACTTGCACTGGAATAAGTCGGCTGTTGTGTTGTCGAAGTTATTTTATCGGCAAAGTCAATTCCTATATTGACAGTATTTACCCAGACAATTTCTTCCTGGATTGTAAATCCTTCATCTATAGATTGTGTCTCTCCAATTTCAAACCCCTGAGCATAAACTAAAAGGGAATTTGCTCGGCCCGGTGTTAAAGCACTAGATTGTATGCTAGTTGAGGTAGAGACTCCAGTTTTTATAGCATCCACAAAGATTCCGGTCGAACTGTAAGCTGCTGCTGCAATTCCAGGGACCGTAGATGAACCTCCTGAGTAAGTAAAAGTATGGGAGGAATTTGTGACAGGATTAAGAACATACCACATTTCTAATTTGACATTACCTTGTGTCACAATTCTAGCTAGAGTCCAGGTGTTGCTCTCGGAATCTGATACAGTTCCCAGATTAAAACGTCCGATAGACATGACCAATAATTTGGCTCCGGTTGTATCAATTGCGGCGGTCGTACCACCAGTGTCTCCCGGTGCAGCGGAAACACTACTCAAGAGTGAAAAAGCCATCAGAAGCGTCCAAGAAAAGAACCGGGCCGCCCGAGGGCGACCCAGCCCGAGAGGGTGAATTAACCAGAAACGGTATAGGTGATCTTCAGAGTATCTCCCATGACTGCGGCTACGGTACTGGGGAATAGAGCAGTGCTCCATAGATTTCCGGTATTACCCGGTGAGTGAGCGGAAACATCCACTACAAAGATACCCTGGAGGGTAACCGTAGAGTTAATAGAAAAGTCCACTGTGGCAGCATTGGTGATTGACCTACTGGAGGCAGCACCCGTAGTCCAGGTCTGCCTAACAGCTTCAGTGTAATCTTGAAATTCAGTCCAGCCTGCATGGCTGCCCATTTCGTCCCCTGCGGGATCACTTGTGAATCCTGAGCTGTCAATTAGACCTAAAAACCATGGCTCCGATCCAGTACCGTTGTCAAACATGTCATCTAAAATCTTCTCTAGACCAACGTCCTTAATCCCGTTAGGGAAACGGTACGTAGCCTTCAATGAACCTTCCTTGTCATAGTGCTCGACGTGAAAATGGCCCTTGAGTTGAACGTGCATAATATCTCTCTCCTAAATAGTTGATGTTTTTCGACGAAGTTCACGTCGTAGCGAGCTTGCTATTTGACGACCGGCTAGTTCAGGAGACTCGCTTCCTGTGCCGGTAACATTTACATTTATATCTCCAATATTTGTAACCGATCCTCCTTGGTCTCTAAATGCTGGTTCCTGTCCTGCATTCATTGCACTCATTTGAGGAAAGAATCGACGTGCAGAACGTGCATTCATTACAAATTCTCCTCTGCTGAGCATAGCAGGTTGGGTATCCAGACCCCTACCTCCGGATTGACGGAAGGCAACTCCTCCCGCCTTCTTATGCGGAACCCCTCCGTGGTGAGAATTTGCAGTAGCAGTGTTAGCATCCCTTATAGCGGTGGCCGCTTCCCTAGCAGCAGTCGCTAAAGCATTCATCCGACCTACGGCTGTATTGGTAGTATCTATTACAACCTTGATTTGAGTGTCGAGTGACTTTTGGGCCGTTGTTGTGCCTTCGGTTGCTTTCGTTACAGCATCCTGGGATTTCTTAGCTGTCTCTATGTTGCCGTCAATTAGAAGGATGGCCGCATTGATTTTCGTTATTTCAGCTTCGTCGAATTGTACTGAGAATTTAAGAGCCGCTTCCTTGGCTTCAATAGCCGTGAGAGCCGTGTTAATAGCCGTTTGCAATGCTTTAGCGATACTATCTCCAAGAGTCTTTTCATCGGCCTTTAATGCTTCTTGAATTTGTCCTGCCAGAGAATTAAGTTTGCCTTTCAACCCCTCTATCTGCTCCGGTTTAAGAGTAGGGTCTAATAATAGCTCCTGGATTCTCGCAATTTCTGTCTGGAAGGCTTTTATAAACTCCGTGTTCTTCCCAGCATCCGCACTAAGTGCACTTGCTACCAGTGAATTCGTCTCGTCATTGGACTTTAATACTTGTTCAGTTTGACCCGCAAGGTTGTTTTGGGCCTCAGTTTGTTTTTGGAGTTCTTTTCCTAGTGTATCACGTATATCTTCAGTTACTGTAATAGGATTGTCGGAAGCGTTTTGAATATCCTGGATCAGGTCTCCGAGTTTGCCTTCAAACTCTGGGAGATTAGATAGGATATCAACGAAGACTTTATACTCAGGCTCAGCCAGCTTCTTTGCAAGGTCTTCCTGTACCTTTGCAAAATCGAATGTCGCTTTCGCTATAGCTTCATTAACTCCGTCAAATAGCTTCTTGACATTCTCGTCTTCTCCGAACTTCTCGAAGATACCTTGGTCAAGCTCGCCCTTTAAGTCTTTAATCCCGTTTATAGTATCTTGGACATTTTCTTTAGCTTCCTTGAATCCCTTCGGGTCTGTTAGTGCATTTATAGAGAGGAGAGTTTCAAGCTGAGCCTTCAAGACTACAGCTTGTTCTTTTATCTCTTCTCCTATACGTTTATTCCTATTTAGAGAGTCCTTATCTATTTCAGCTTGAGCTTCTAGTGTGTCTACTACCACTTGGTCTAGTTTAACCAGGGCCTCTAATGCCGCTAGCTGATTTGCTGTAGAAACCTCAAGAAGTTTTCTAGCATTGAAAGCATTCTTTATCTCCTTCACTTCTTTTCTTTGCTCAGATGCAGACTTCTTTAAGTTTTCCGCCAGTTCTCTGGCAATTTCAGCATTTTCTGGGTTTAGATTGGCATCTTTCAGGGCGTCTGCGAGTTCCTTTCCCTCTTTCTCAGATTTTTCTAGTTCTCTATTAAACTGCTGTGCATCCGATAAAGTTTCGCCATCGGCATCGAACTTGAAATCTTCTAATTCCTTCTTAGAATCACGGATATTCTTTTTAGCCGTCTTCATGGCCTTATTGAAGCCTTTGACCTTCTTGTCTATGCTATTAAAAACGTCATCAAAGCCGTCCGCAAAATCCTGGAACGAGTCAGATAGAGCTTGGGAGGCTATTTTAGAAGCCTTGCGTATAATAGCGGTTTCTTTCTCAAAGGCAGTTTCGAGTCCTTCAATATACTTTTCAAAATCTTTTCCCCTCCGGTTAAGAGCGGTTTCTATTGCAGCATTACCCTCTAGTACCGTTTTGGATGTTGCTTCTACAAGTTCCTTATTAGTTTTCTCAACTTCCGCAACAAATTCATCTAACTTTGACGAAAAGATATCAAAATTTAGAGCTTCTCCTAATGCAAAACCTGCCGCACTCGCTAAAGCAAGTGCCACCGACAGTGCTAAAACTCCAGCAGACAATGAGGATAAAGCAACGATAACTGCCGTCCCTCCCAATCCTATGGCCAATTTTGCAATGGTTCCTATAACAGTAGCTATCTTCTCCCCAGCAGGGAGAACCTCGTTGGCGAATTCAAGAAATGCAGTCTTAGTTCTTAACATAGACTCCCCGATTTCTCGCATCGTCTTATTGAATTCTTCTGCCTCTTTCTGAGCCCGGAAAGCATCTGTATCTCTCAATACATCGGCAGCAGCCGAAGACCTACCAAATGAATCGGTGACCACATCCAGGGTGTCGCTGAAAATCTTACCTTCATTAGCCAACAAGTTAAATACACCCAATTGGGCTCGGAGTCTACCAAAGGCGGACGCAATTGCACGTTCGTCATTATTTAATGCCCCAGCTATTGAATCCAATGCAGTTTGGAGACTTCCAGATCGGGCAATCAATTCATTGAAAGTCGTGACCCCCAACTTAGTAAACGCACCTTGTAGTTGCTCAGTGGGTTTAATCAATTTTTGTAGGATTGATCTTAACTGAGTATTGGCCACAGAAGCTGATGTACCAGACTGTGTAATGGCAGCCATAGCCGCAGCCACTTGAGCAAAATCAATATCTAACCGTGCAGCAAGAGGGGTAATCTTACCTAAACTACTTTCCAATTCAGAAAGAGTAATACGACCTTTATCAATTGCGGCAAAGAAGATATCAGTAACATTTCCAGCTTCACTAATATCCAGGTTATATGCTTTCAAAACCGAAGATATAGAGTTGACTGCCTGAGTTAGGGTCCCATCAGTGATTAAAGCTAAGTCTTGAGCAGAACCGGTCAGTAAGTCCATGGTCTCAGCGGTATTGCCTAAATCATTCTGCAATGCTTCAAAGGCAGCTTCTGTAACCTCTGTAATCGGTCTCCCTAACTCTATAGATAAGTTAGCAAGACTTTCGGTCAACTCTGCAATACTGCTATTAGGACCTTGAGCAATGTTACTTATCCGGGCTACGTCTAGCTCGAACTCTGCTGCGGCATCGGCTGTATCTAATAGAGCCTGCTTGATCCTATTTAATGCCTGTACGATCTCTCTAGCAACCAAGGCTTTCGCTAATCCGGTGAATCCAATAGAGATTTTTTGTGTAGCTGCTGCCCCGGTTTTACCGGTAGAGGTCAGTGTCTTGCCTAGGCCCGATACAGATTTCTGTGCTTTTTTGGCGGATTGTTCAAGGTTATTTATATTTGATACAATCTTCTTACCGGTATCTCCACTAACTCTCTTATTAAAAGTCAGTAGAGCGGTATTGACCGGCTTCAATGCAGCAGCAAGGTTATTCAGGGCAGTTATAGCCTGTGAAGCCTCAAAACCCTAATCGCTGGGTAATTTCTGCCACAACGCACCTCCTTTCTCAAACTCAGAGAATGTAAGTATCTCTGATATTTTCTATCTAAAACAAACGGAGAATTGTCAAAAATTCTTACTAGTGCCTCATGTGCGTTGTACCTGCCGCCGATTGCGAACTCATAAATTGAGGCAGCAGGAGTCACTTTCCCTTTTGTTAAATCTGTAAAATATGTTCTAACCCATTCCATCATATCTTTTGATCCACAAAATCCACAAGTATAATGTTGACGTTGGCTTCTAAAAGAAATATGGCCATCTCCCATAAATAACCCTGCAATAAAATGCAAGGATTTACGATTAGGAGGTTTGGCGTTGAGAGATTTTCTAGGCCCAATATTATAATACTTTTTCAAATCTTCTATCATTTGTTCTGATTTGAATGCGGATTGATAAGACCATGTTCCAGATTTTTTGCTAAACCCTCTAGCAATTTTATGCTTACTATTACACCAAGACTGCCATAACTCAAGAAACTCTTTATCAGACTCTTGTAAACCAATTTGAACTCTGTTTCCTGTAATACAACCATCTGCTGCTATTACTCCGGCCCAAAAATCAGCATCGAATGTCTGTATTGAAAAACAATCATGTTTCAATTGTTCTTGTAATTGTAATCTTACACCACGTTTAGGATTATTTAGAACAGTAGATACATATCCTTGACTACACCCAACTTTTCTAGCAATCTCATATTGTGGCAATCCTCCGAGGTGGCGAATATGGTCAACTTTGTGCATTTAGATTCTTTTTCCGGTAATAAATTTGAATGGATTAGGCAATAAAACTTCTTGAGAGAAACTCATAAAGTCCGAGTCCCCGGCTTCAATAAAATTATAGGGCGTAGGGTTAATCAATCTCCCAAATGGTTTAGGAGGGTCTCCAGCTATTGCTGCATTAGCCTCATTATAGGCCAAGTATCTTAGGTTGGTCTCATAGAAGAAATGATAACTCTTTAACGGAGTTATTTCCAGCCCACCCTTACTTGTGGATATACCTAATTGAAATCGATCCTTGGATGCCACTAATGGACCGTAAGTAATAGTAAATCCAACTTCCCTGGCTAAGGCTTCAAAGGTGGCCCTTGAGGCCCTAGACCAAGTTGGAATGATTCTTAAAACAGTTTTCAACCATGATCTTGCAGCATCTTTAGTTATCTCGGTTAGTTCCTCGTCAAGTTTGTTTTTATAACCTGCAAGATCAAAATCAATCAAGAATATTTGTGCATTAAATCTCATCGTTTTCTACTTGGAGTCTTTTTAGGCGGAGGCGGATTTTCCTCGTAGTCTCTAATTTGATCGAAAGCCAAAAGCTGTGCTCTGGTCCAGACTGTGCAATCTTCCCAAGCGTCTTCTACACCCGGTGGTCTGACACCTAGCCGCTCACAGGATCGCCAGACTGCGTAGTCGGCGGTTCTGTACTTTGGCCAGAGGATTTTTCGGACGCTTTCGCCAGACCACGCAAGAAACTTTGTCGAGCTGCTTCAAGTTTGGTTTCGTCCAAAGAATTAGCAGCGGAAACACAAGCTATCACACGATTGATCTCGGTTTGACTGAGACCAGTAGCGGATAGTTCATCAGACCATTTGGACCAAGTAGAGGGCTTATCCATTTCTACAATTTCCCACTCTATGTTACTAGGCTCTAATGAAGCCAGAACCAAGAAGTTAAATCGCAGTTCTCCATAAAGGACCATAGCCTTGAGGTACTCTGGGTCATCCAAATGTTCTTTCCACTCTCCTCCAGCCACAAGCCTGCTTTTGGCTTTTGGCTCTGGAACTAGGCGGTCAAAATTCGATGTATCCATGACAGCTTTGGCACGGAAAACGATGTCCTCGGCAGTGGGTCTTAGCAATACCAAGATTTCCTCTGCTGGACCCTTTACTTCTACTCCTCCAACTTTCATAGTTATTCCTCTCGGGTTAAAAAATTAGGGTTAGCAACCCTCAGCAACAAAGTCGCCGCGAGTTGTCAGTATACTGGAAACATTACAACTTCCAGAAACAGAAATTGTTGCGTCCTGAATACTATATTCCAAGGACTCATATCGAAAATCCTGGAATGTAAAGTCCTGATCTTGCTCTGTTCCACACGGAACACAATGGACTACAAAGAAATCGATAGAGTAAGGTTCGCACAGATCGGCCGCACTAGAGACCCATTCAGTAGCTTCTCCAGTACGCTTGAGGGCGTCTACCGGAGTAATCGCCTGCCCGCTTTCTGTAGTCACAAAATCAAAGACAAACGCAAGGTCAACCTCAACAGGTTGTTCCTCTCCTAGACGAGTTGTATCCAGCAAGTCACGATCTCGGTCATAGATAATCTCTCTGGCCTCGGTCCAAGAAAGATCGCCTTCACCAATCTTAATTGTGATTCGCTGAGATAGGACGGTAATCACCGCAAGGTCTACAACACCTGCCGCAAGGACTGGAGTGAAGACTATATTGGTGGTAGGACCAGCACTGGCTGGGGTACGGGCTGTAACGGTATGAATCGGAGAACCGGTTTCTGCCGCAATAGTAAACCTAGCCCCCACCGGAACTAAATCCGTGACAGTAGTGTTTAGGACCACGGTATCGATGTCCAAATCAGTACCACCCGGTGAGGTAATACTTGCATCATTTATCGCGGCTGTTCCGCTCAGACCATCCTGAATAAAGATGGTGGTATCGCGGAGTTGGATTCTGGCCATTTAATTTCTCCATGAGAAGAGGGGTTAGTACAAATATAAAACCGGATTTGCTTTGCTTAGATCGTGGCAGGACCTAGCTAGCACCCACCGTAGGTTAGCAACCCTCAGCAACAAAGTCGCCGCGAGTTGTCAGTATACTAGAAACATTACAGCTTCCAGAAACGGAAATTGTTGCATCCTGAATACTATATTCCAATGACTCGTATCGAAAATCCTGGAATGTGAAGTCCTGATCTTGCTCTGTTCCACACGGAACACAATGGACTACAAAGAAATCGATAGAGTAAGGCTCGCACAGATCGGCTGCACTAGAGACCCACTCAGTAGCTTCCCCAGTACGCTTGAGGGCATCTACCGGAGTAATCGCCTGTCCACTTTCTGTGGTCACAAAGTCAAAGACAAACGCAAGGTCAACCTCAACAGGTTGTTCTTCTCCTAGACGAGTTGTATCCAGCAAGTCACGATCTCGGTCATAGATAATCTCTCTGGCCTCGGTCCAAGAAAGGTCTCCTTCACCAATCTTAATTGTGATTCGCTGTGACAGCCATGTGATTGCATCTGTATCCGCTACTGCGGAGACAAGGGCTGGAGTCGAATTGACTCTCAGAGTTAGGGCATCAGCAGGGTTATTGTCACGGGCTGTAACTGTGTGAATCGGAGTCCCAGTTTCCGTGGCAATCGTGAATCTGGCTCCCACGGGCACCAGATCGGTGTTGGTGGAGTTCAGAACAAGGCTCTGAAGCCCAAGACTGGTGCCGCTGGAGGCTGTGACGCCTGTCAGAAGGGCACCGTCAACAATAGTTGGGTCCCAGTTCTTTTCATCAACTGAGGTCCCATCGAATGTTAGAGTTACAGTTCCATCGCTGATACCCGCTGATCCCGATTCGGTGACTGCAACATCCCCGTTCGTCCAAGAAGGATAGGCGGTAAAGGCGGTATCAACCGCTGTCTCGATAGTGGCGGCTGTAGCATCAAAGGCGATAGCTGCCGTAGTCAGAGGAGTTTCGACATTGTCGTCAAAATATAGAGTGTAGGTGCCACCCGAAGGTGCTCTTGCATACTGAGCGATTACCTGGATTTCGTCCACACCTGGGTTTACCCCTTCTGTGGTCGTGGAAACAGCAGGAACCGCAAAAGCGGAATTACCGATTTCGACTTGTCCCGTGCCGCTTAAACCGTCCTGGATGAAAATAGTCGTATCTCTAAGTTGAATTCTGGCCATTGTTGGCTCCTAATAAATAATCTATCGCTCTGTATAAAATGTCCGAATTGTCCTTAGCCATACCTAACAGGGTATTACAATACTGACACAACAAACCTCGGACCTCTCCACTTTTATGGCAGTGATCCACATACAATCCTTTGTTTCCAGGGGGAGAACTACATATTTTGCAGACTCCTCCTTGTTTTTCTACCATATCTTCATACTGATCTATGGTAATTCTATATTTTGACATAAGTTGTTCATTCTTACGTACTCTCGGGTCCGCCAAACGAATTTTCTTCGCAACTATAGAGGACTCCCTCCATTGGGGATTGTCTTTATATGTTTGTTTCCTACATTGTTTACACTGGCTACAAAGTCCAGAAGATAATCTTGCATTTCTATGATACTCTGAGGCAGGTTTTAATTGATTGCAAATACAGCAAACTTTTTCAGCAATACAAGATGAAACGACCATTTATCGATACCTGCTTAATTCTGAGGTCCTTATCTATCTGGCCGTAACTGACCGTCCGAATATTGTTCCTTACCGAAGTATCTGGCTCTAAGCAACCAATAAGAGATTGGTCGTCCTCTACCCCGGTTCCAAACCGGAAAATTTGAATATTATCATTGAGCATAGAGCCCTGAATTATTCCAGCCCACTTATATATATCGTAGGCATTATCATTGGTAAGTTGAATAATATCTGTGAGAAGAACCATAATCTCCAAAGTATACCATTCAACACTATTTACTCCTCCACTCCCTTGATGGGCAATTGGACCATCCATCTTGAATAACATGGAGTCATTTTGAAAATCTCCAATCTCTGGCTCATCAATTCCTTCGACATAAAATCTCAGTTCAGGTATGATGGTAGCCAAGTCACTGAAATGTTTTGCGACAGAGGAGAACAGCCATCGAGGTAGATTTATATTCACTCCACTGTCTCACTTTCACTTTGAGATACAATAAGAGTATCCACTACATTCAAATTTATGATCTGCTCAGCAACACTACCCTTTATTTGGTTGGCAATAATAAGCCAACCAGTATCAAATTCCAGTGTCTCGATTAGGGTAACTTCATATCGTTTGCCTCTATAGACAATCCAGTCTTCGGGCTCAAACGCAAAGTTAAGTAGGTCCTGACCATCGATAATAAAACCCCTTTGACTTTGGTCCCAACCTTGAATACCGGAGGACACAAAGGCTTTCGAGGCGGATATAAAGCTGATACTCGTCAGGAACTTTCTGGTCTCGCTAGCAGGCAGTACAATAGCTTTCTTAATATCGAAAGAGATTTTTGTCGCAGATTTGACCCCTGTTTCATAGTCCGTAGAAGCCGAGGACAATCTATACACACTAATGGGGGCTCCATATCGTTTCTTTAGATCATAGAGTACCGCTCGGATCGTTCTGTTCAGTGAGGGGTTACCGGACATTTAGTGCCTCATTTGTCTTCTCTATCAAATCCATTAGAGTCTCTTTAATAAACTCGTTGAGATTATCTATCTGTTTAACGAGTTTTTCTTCTCGGCGATAGTCTCTCCAGATGAAGAAAAACATAAGACCGATATAAGGACCCACTTCTTTAATAAGTTCAACCCACATTTTATTTATCCCACAGGAGCTTTTATAAGCACTAAAGCAGCATCCCTGGCAACTATTAAAGCACTAACATCATCCCCATTTATTATTCCAATATCAACTTTTTCCTTTAATCTCAAAAAATCATAATACAGTCCCATAATATCATTGATCGTATCCCATGCCGCCTCAAACTTAGGGGATATTGATATCTGGGACTCTAAATCCGGGATATTCATACTATAAGGTTTAGCTGATTCTAATATTTCATCTGTATCAAAATCATAAGGTGTCATTACTACATTAACCCTAGTTTTAGTCCCAACATACTTGGCGTCAAATTTAGCCATTTTCATATCCCCGAAAGTCTTTCCGGGCTGGGCTGTTATAACGATGGGGTCTTGTGAAGTAATTTTTCGGACCATTATATTCCTGCTGCTGATATGGCGAAGTTAGTGTCTAGTTTATCATCTACCGAACCCTTACCACCAGTGGTAGTAATATCCATAGCATCACGAATCTGTTGCTGAGTTGGAGATAGTCCACCAACTGCCACCAAGCCTGCTGAGTTTTGGGCAATAACTTGAACCTGATTCTGTACCAAGATTCCATTTTCTACATCAAAAATATTATTATTAGAGCCAGCCAGCCTGACGCTGAACTGACTATCCGGGGTAAATTCTACCGAGTAACCATTGATTATTTCAATAATCCGGGCAAAGGTTGTGCCAGCCACGGTTACTTCTGTATTGTGGGTGAAGATAGTATCTGCCCACATACCGTCTTCACTGTCTTGAATATCTGCTAGGTCCAACCTGAATTGATTTGTATCCAATTCATACAGGGTGCCTGATATTAAGGTAAGATCGGCTTGGGGAACACTAATAATTTTCGTCAAGTAGTCAATGGTGAGAGCCATTATGCCGTGGGTCCATTACCGTATTTCTGTTGTAGACTTTTAATAATCATGTTCTTCTGAAGTTGGAGTTCCTGCTTTAGCATGGCGATTTCCAGTCGGAGTTGGCCATTGGACTCCTCTAATTCTGTCATACACTTACCTTGATGAACCAGGGTCTGAGCGATGGCAATTGAGTTCTTCCTAACAAGAATGTAGTCATTCTTCTTCTGGTCATCAATTTCCTGATCTGTTTCAAAAACTTCCGTAATTGCAGGAATAACTAATTTCGTCTTCTCCGTTGTCTGTAATTCTACTTCTTGAGTCATTATTCATCCCTAATCATTTGTACCGCGATACTGAGACCATCATCGCTATCTATGGTTCCGGTAACTGGCGAAGTTTTGTAAAATGGGGACGCCGATGACTTTCTCACCCTCCCCGTAATTGGCTGATCCGAGCTATGAGATCGAGTATCTGCGATAATTCCACTTGCGTTTGTAAGTCCATCTATGATTACTGCTGTGGCAATAATCGTCCCAGTAGCTGGGCTATCTGGGTCTCCTGTAATTGTATATTCATAACCATTTGCGGTTACACTGGAAATTGTGTATACTCCATTATATTCAGACTCATTCGCTCCTGATATCTGGACCTTTTGGCTATTGATCATTCCATGTGCAGTATGAACGGCAGTAACTGTATTTGACACTTGGGTCAAAGTCACTGACTCCTCGAATGGAAATGGTCCAGTGTTGTCTTCCGGGGTGATAAACACCCGTGCATTTTCTATAGCCGAACCTGTATCGATATCCGTGACTGTTAAAGTTAGTGTCACCGGGCTAATAACAATGACAACTGTTGCCCCATCAGTCCGGAATGAAAACTCACCTACGCTAGTGTTTATATTAAGTGTAACCGTGCCACTTGTTCGTTTTATATGGAAGGTTGAATCATTTTGAGCATCGCTAGAATTGTAATCAGAAAAGCTCATACCATTAAGAGTCATTGTCAACGGACTAGTAGTACCAAACTCAATAGCATGAGTTGCTAAGGTGCCTTTTGAGATGGCCATGTCATCCAATAGACCATCAGGGTCTGTCGCCACATCCCATATCAAGGGGCTAGTATTAACTGTTTCCTCATAGTCACTTATTGAAGACCCAGTAAGATCGGCCCCATTGGCTGTAATGATATTGCAATTAACCCAACTGCAACCTGAGCAGGTAGCACCTGTGCCTAGTACAGTGGCTCCAAACTCTAAAAAAGTGCAATTAGTAAGATCAACAGTAGCAGATGACGTGATCATGTCAAATCTACCACGATTTTGTGTGTATAGACCCTTAAAAGTTATGTTATCTAATGTAACTATGGAACTAGCATTCTCAATCAGTATTTCTGAGAAGTCATCAAAACAATGTCCTGTTACTTTTATCCCAATGAATAAATTTGAGTCTAAAAACTCACAGGCTGTGGCAGAAGAACCTATTCTTAGCTTTCCCAATAACCTATAACCACCCGCAAGTGGTTGTAATATCCCCTCGGAAGTAGATACATCATCTGCGGATATACCTGCAAAATTGGCCTCTGGGTCTGCCCCAGTACCATTCAAGATATCATAACCTGTGCCGATACGGGCGGCATCTAAAGCAAAATTATCAGCCTTAACCGCTACCCCTACATTTAACCGTGCTCCTATCCAGGATGGAGTAGTGCTAGGACTACCGTCCGTCGCAAAATTTCCGTCACCTTCACTAGCACTATTATTGAATCTTACGCAGTAGCATTCCCCGGCTAAATCCTCATATGGTGCATCGTCGAATCCTCCAGGTCCGTCTTTTTCTGCTATCGAATACCGTGCTGTATTGGTGGCAGGATCATCTCCAATCCTAAATTCAAGGAAATTACAAATTCCGGGAGTTGATACGGCTACCCACATAAAAAAATGATCATCTGCTCCAATAGTAAAATTGGAGCCATTATCATACATGAATCCTTTAGTTTCGCCACCGGCTTTACCTACTTGTTTTTGTACGGCATTTGTTCCCTCCATAGCGAAATCCACAGCAGCACTTAGACCAGCACCACCGCCTCCTGTAGCAGTTATTCCTGTTGTGGTCTCAAACAGGTTAATGTCAGTTAGGTCTGACGTGTAAGTGGCTACCGTCATTGGTCTCTCACCATTTGAATTGCTATACTAACACCGATATCTTTATCTATTGTATTGGTAAATGGCGAAGTTATATAGAATGGTGCCGATGAGGACTCCCTGACTCTACCGTCTATATCTTGGTCCGAAGAATAGGGTCGAGTATCCGAGATAACTCCAGAGCCATTGGTTGTACCGTCTATGATGACCGCTGTAGAAGTTATCGTTCCGGTAGCTGGTGTATCCGGTGATCCGCTTACAGTATAGTCATAAGCGTTGGCCGATACATTGCTTATGGTTTGAACCCCGTTATACTCCTCTTGATCCGCACCGTCAATGAATACTTTATTGGTGTTTACTAACCCATGCCCGGTGTGGGATACAGAAGCTGTGCCGCCTGATCTTGTAATAGTCACCGAGTCTTCAAATGGCAGAGGCCCTACTGAGTCCGCTGTAACATAGGCTCTGGCACCTGAAATTGGTGAACCAGTTCCAATATCGGTTACAGTTAAAGTAAGTGCAACTGGGTTCTGGACAATAACAACTGTTGCCCCTGCTGTCTTAAAAGAAGTATTTCCAGTGCCTGCAATTATATTGATTGTAACAGTCCCAGATGTACGAAGAACGTGAAATGTGGAATCATTTTGAGCATCGCTAGCATTATAGCCTGAAAAAGTAATTCCTGTTAAAGTCATCGTCAAGGGGCTAGTGGTCCCAAACTCTATGGCATGAGTGGCAGCAGTTCCCTTTGTGAATGTCATATCATCCAGCAGTCCATTAGGATCAGTAGCCACATTCCAGATCAGAGGGGAAGTATCTACGGCAACTTCATATCCAGAAATCTTTGAGCCGCAAAGGTCTGCTCCATTTGCAGTAATTGTATCCGTATTGATCCAATTACATTTAGTGCAAGTGGCACCTGTACCGAGTACAGTCTCTCCAAAACTCACAAAAGAACATCTAAGTAAAATCACTGTCGCAGCAGAGGTGATCATTTCAAATCTTCCGGGATTATTGGTCCCTAGTCCATTGAAAAAACAAGACTGCAAATCTAAAATTGTATCTGCGTGCTCAATTATTATTTCGCTAAAATCTGTAAGACTATGGGGAGTATCTGTTATATTTATAAAGGCACCACTATCTGTCAGTTCACATTCATTACTGGTGCCACCGATTCTTAATTTGCCTTGTAGATTAAAAGCCCCAGTCTGAAAAGTGCTCCTAAATATACCAAATTGATTGTTGATACCATCCTCGTCATCAGCAATACCTGTAAAGTCTCCAGGAGGGTCTGCTCCAGTGCCTCCAGTGATGTCATAACCTGTTCCTATTCTGGCTGCATCTATTCCTAAATTAGGGCCTCCTGTGGATGCAGTCCCGTTTAGTCCTCCTCCGATAAATGAAGGAGTAGTTCCAGGTGTTCCTACTAGAGTACGAACATTTGATAGGGCAGTATTTACAAATCGGATTGCATAAGGAATTGTTCCCCCAAGAGGGAGTGTGTCTCCACCGTTGACGTGAAATTTGACGAAATTTGTGGTATCGTCTCCTATGCCAACAACTATCCCTCTATTATCTTTGGTATCCACTACCCCCGGAGTCGCTCCTCTTATCCAAAGATAAAAATGGTCATCTGCACCAATTGAGAAATTGGATGTATTATCAAACATGAATCCTTTCTCTGCTGCTGTGATCTGTTTATCTACACACAAACTATTTTGTATCTTGAAATCTGCTCCGGTGGCGAGCCCGGCTCCACCACCACCATAGGCAGATACCCCTGTTGTACTTTCAAACTCAGTGATATCTGTCAGATCGGAAGTATACGATATCAATGTCATCGGGACCTCGTCGTGGAGACTGTCCGTTCTGTCCGTTCTGCTAACAGAATGGCTTCCATCTCTGCTTCCTTAAAAGTAGGGTCCAATCCATCTGTTTTGAAGTATTCTGCATTTTTAAGCCAGACTCCTCCACAAGTACAGATAACTGCCTGATCATGAACAGACACTTCACACCAGAGAACATCCCCGCATTCTGTGCATCTTGCCCAACTTTGAACCTCGTTCCGTAGAGCCATATCCTCTCCTATGCGTCCGGAGTACGAATTGCCGTGGCACTCCCGCCATTGGAGGTAAGTGTACCTGTAGTCTCAAAGGTTTTGATAGGTGTACCACCCCCGTCCCGAACTCTAATAAACAGAGTTCTATCGGAATCATAAACAGTAGTGAAGGCTTCTGATACCGCTCCAGCTAGCTTATCGATGTAACCTAAAAAGACATTATTGTCGTCCGCCGCCTGATCGGCCCCACTAAAGTCCGTGGAAGCAATGGTGAAATTTGACGTATCGGGCTGTGCAGTGTAAGCTACTCGTCTAATTCGTCCATCATCTAGCGTAATTCGGAGAACAGTGGCCCCAGCCGGAGCCGGTGTGTCAGCCGGAATACTGGCGGGTTGAACATTAACAGTTGTTTCAGCACCACCAGTCAGGGCTGTGTCTAGAGTCATTTGGTTGAAATCGATACCTGTATCATCATTGGTTACTATCAATCGGTCCTCGCCAGAAACAAGTCCGAACACCGTGAAGGTCACATTATTTGGCGGGAAGACTTGGGTATTGTCCAGGTCGAATACCGTATCAGTAGCCGAAAGATCGGCAGCTTCCAAACCAAGGCCATAGGCCCCAATCAAAGCCGACCCCGTCGATACCCCTACGTAGGGGGTAGAAATGGTCCTAGAAGTGACTGTGACATTCAGTTCGACTGTAGCAGATGATGCTCCACCTGTGATAACTTGCCCGTCTGTCGGAATGACTCCCGTGAGCAATTGAATCCACATTTTAGTGGCAGCCGTTGTACTATTGATAGCGAACATCTGTGCAGTACCACCGGACCAAGAAACTGCCTCAAAGGCACTGAACGTGCCCGTAGGAGTGTCCACAACCAGTTCGTGAGTAATCCCACGGAACAATGACCCCGGAAGACCATAGAGGTCTGGGGCAGTGAATAGCTCGAAGTTCAGGTCCTCAGCCGCTTGGCCCGACCATCCACCGCTGTCCTCAGCCTTACTTCTGGCATGGGAACCTGTAGCGTCTCCTCGAACATGAACATTGTTAGAAGCATCGGCAGCACCGTTTCGGACGGCGATGAAGAATTCGGTAGAAGCCGCCAGAGAGATAATCTGTGCTCCACTGAACGTAAATGTTACATCTCGATATGTTGAATCGAGGGTAGTAACGTCGTATGTATCTGAGGTAGCCAGAACACCACCTGTCGGAGCAGGAGGGCTCGCTGCGTCTGTTGCATATAGTTCAGCAATGGCTGTGCCAATTGGCGTCCCTGCTGCTACCTTCAGCTTAAACACAGCTTTGGTCAACAGGGTAGCCTTGGCTCCAACTGAGAATTCCTGAGCCTGTCCAGTAATTGTGGCGTTGTCTACAATATAGTCAGTGCCCGTCTCCGAGGCTGAGTCTTCGGTAACTGGGTCCTTGGACAACCACTTCGTTCTTTCATAGAAGTCATTGATTGTCCGGGTAGGCTGATCCGTGTTCCATTCTGAGTAGTAGAATTCATCGGCACCATTAGCGTCGGCATCGATACCAATATAACCTTCAGTAGTATTGGTAATCGTGTTAAAGCCCGCAATAGTGGCAATAGCTGTAGCATTGTTAAGATCAGTAGCATCACTCAGAGCCAACACGTTATTGCCCCTACCGGTGGCATTGATATTGAACTCTGAATAGGTATTACCGAATGTTCGAGCGATACCAAGAATTCTCCGGGCATCGATATCTGCTCCGGCTGTTCGGACTTTGACCATGAATCGGTGAGAGATACCAGAAGTAGCATCAGGATTTAGACCCACACCAGATTGATTCCACCAATCGTCTCCCATCACAGCACCATTCTGATGAAGCTGAATCTGGACACTGGCGTTTCCGAAGTTCACGATACCGTCGTAAAATGCTTCAGTGCCGCCTGTACCTTGGATGATAGAGCCATCATAGATATGCTCGGCAGCATTGTCATCAATATTGAATGAGTTAATGAGCGTAACAATGTTGTCCGTCGAACGATCAGAAGATGTATCATCAGTGATATCATGCTCGTCATCACCGGAACTTACTTCCTGGTCAGCAAAGTCTTGCAACCATCTATGGAATTCGATTACGGTCGTATAAGTAGGTGAGTTGTCGTGATCGCCACCTATGTATCGGATATCTCCTGTGGACCTAGTAATGGTCCAGTCGCCGTCTACGGGGGGTGCCATGAGTTTTGTTCTCCGTTATAAGTCAGTTACTGTAATACTATCTAGCCTACTTCCAGTATAGGCAAACGTCGAGAGGGTGTTAGAACCAGTATCGCTGATCGTAGTTAGCTTTCCGCCACTGTATACAAAAGTTTTCGTGCCGGTGGGTCCAACCACTGAGGTAAGATCATTACCAGTGTAGGAAAAAGTTTGTGTTCCAGGGTTAGGGGTGAGGTGGTCGCCATCAGGGAGTCTTTGAATCTTCCCAATGACCATTACTAAGGGGTCTTGATTTGCCATGTGCCCGCTCCAATTATAGAAGCACCGGTTGTGCTATCTCGATATCTATTGTATTAGCACTTAGTGCCGTGCCAACTCTTACCACAGATTCACCTTCTACTGATGGAGGTGTGGAAGTTATGTGTCCCGCCGTAGTTTCGTCCAAATAATAAGTTGCACCTGTGGTCAGCGTTGAAGTCCCAGTGACCGCAGTCCAATCAGACCGGGTTACTTGGCCATCCGTCAAGTATGTGCCGGATTCTGTGGCAATGACATCTTGGTTTGCTAGACCCACTACTCCGGAAGTAGACTCAGCATCTGCTCGACCTAAGTCTACTTGGTTAGGACTGCTGGGATAGACTGCCATACCTTTGGAGGTATTGGAGTCAAATATAGCAATCACTTCTGGTGGGGAATCTGGTAGCCTGCCTCCAGATACTGTATTAGAGTCAACAAATATTACGTTATCTGATGCAGATAATGGCAAGGTCCTTACCTGGATCACGCTCTCCATAAAAGAGATTGTATCAGAGGGAGATTCTTGAAAGAACTCCGTCTGACTTAATGACATATTTTCAGTCAGGGAGCGACCATATTCGCTGCCACTTGGACTAAGAGCCTGTTGAAAAAGTAGGGAATCGTGTTGGCGTTGACGAAGACCACCTTCAGTGAAGTCGTCGTCGCTGCATTCGATTATACCAGTTCCAACTACTATACATGTCATCTAATTACCTGAAAGATGTGACATTAAGAATTGCACCGGCAGAGGCTGCGATAACATTGATTGCCAAGCCTTTGTTGTCGCCGATATTGATGGTAACTGAGGTATTGGCCAAAAGTAAATGGCCTACGGTAGCAGTAGGATCGACGCCGTCTAAACGGTATCGTACACTTTGTGCTTCAGCTTGCATGAGGACTACTGAACCTCCCCCACTTTTAACTGGGGCAACGGTATCAATGTCACCAGCAGCGTGTTGGAAAAATCCAATAACCTCACGAGGGATTTCTACATGAAGAATTGACATTAAAAGCCTTTTGATTCAAAAGAATCCCTACCTCCCGAAGGAGGTAGGGGTTAGGGTTAAACACTCAAATAATCGGCAGCACGACGTAATGTGTCTAAGTTGTCATTAAATCCCCCAAGAGCCACATTACACTTGAAGCACAATATACCTCTGACCATGCCCGTTTTGTGGCAATGATCTATGTGACAGTTCTTTGTACCATCGAATGGGTCCAGTCCTGACAAACAAATAGGGCACTTGTGATTCTGCAAACGTAACATGTCTTGGTATTGTTCTTTTGTGACACCGTACTTTTTCAAGGACTGGCGATATTTATCACCCCACCTGACTTTAGACCGGTTGTTCGATTTCCACTCAGTTGAGTAGTGACGAATACAATCTGAACAATATGAAGACAACCCATCTTTCTTGGAAACATTACTTCCAAACTCAGATGTTTTCTTGGTTATCTCACACTTAGGACAATGCTTCAACATATCAACCGGACATTAAGAGTATAGAGCTACAGCCAAACGGTCATCCAGAATAGCAACACCACAGAGCAAGTCAAATGTGACTCGCATTCCCTGTGCCTTGCTATCATACTGCATCGTCACTCGCATCGCCAAATCGTCGAAGCTAGCAACAAAGCTACGGGCACCCGTGTCTTGAGGCACGGTAATCAAGGGACGAACTACCAGAGCAATCGCATCGCGGTGAAACGCGAGGTTGAAGCCACCGGCAGGTCCGTAGAAGACGGCATCTTCAGCGGAAATCGCTGAATCCAAAGGACGGTCCAACAGAACCTGTGACTCCGTGGTCAAAGTTTCAGTCACTTCAATCACAGAGTACGAATGGCTAGAAGCACCAGTACCGAATGTGATCCATTGACCAAGCTGGGGACCTTTATTGGCGGTATGATCGTCTACGTCGATCTCCTTGGAGTAACCAGCAACCTGTCCACCAGCGGCCTTGACTTCACCTTGTGGGTAAATTGTCACGGAGGCACCAGCAGCGACGGGGTCACGAAGACCTTCCGTCAAGACAAGGTCCACAGGATCACCCGACTTGGAGGCAATCCGATAAGGCTTGCCTTCGCCACCGAACACAACATAGGTGCCGACAGTAATGTCGGCTCCATCTGTCACTGTGGTATCAATGATGGTATCACCCGCAGCTTGGGCGTTGTCCGTAACACCGATAGCAGTTTGAGCGTCACCAATGGCGACAAACCCAATATTCTGGTCCATGAAGCTGTCTACACCGTAGACAGTACCAAGACTCGCCGTGCGGAGGGCTGTGCCCGCGTCACCACGCTTCTCTGTGCTAACAAACAAGTCAGCCTTCAAGGTTTCCTTCTGAGCCCGAGGGTTCAGAACCAGATTACGACCAGACTTTGGAGCCCGGCTGATATCCAAGGACGTGTTGGCGTCCAAAACAAAGTCTGCCGCATTCGTGGAATCCATTTCCGTCAGACGGCCTTCTTCGCTCGCCGTCAAGCGAGCAACCTGACCTGTCAGGATTCGGTCAATGGCCTCAGCCATTTCACGAGCAGCAGGCTCCAGGTAACGCTCCACCAAGTTCGGCAGAGCCTTGCTCATTTCGCCATCCTTGATGACGAAAGAAACATGGACGTGCTGATCCAGGGGTACGGGAATATTAGGGCTGATCGCATCCTGATCAACCACGTCGTCCGCGTCTGTCTTCCGCTTCGCACTGAAGTCGGCAGGGCGGCTTGTGTTGACCACGTCGCCGAAATCGGCTACCAAGCTGGAGAAGTCTCGATTAACGAGAGCACCCATGACCATATTAGAGGCCAAGGTACGCAACGCTTCACGAGCCCACAGCTCGGGGATCAACGCATCGTTGTCGTTTGCCCAATACGTGAGTTCGGGCATACAATAGAAAAGATTCATTTGTTCTTCTCTCCATTGAGAAAGGTTTGTGAATGAAAAATTGATACCCGCTTAGCCATACGGTTCGGCATAACCCGGTTGACCTTCCGGTAAGGTTGTGTCACTTTGCCACAGTGACTTATTCTTTGCCCAGCATTTGTCGCAACTTTTGCGGGTCTTTGGCAAATTCCATGTACTCGGCATCGGTAATATTCTTTTGGTTAATCGTCCCTCCTGTTGGAGTCTGTCCGGGAGCAGTGCCCTGTCCAATACCTGCTGCGACATTCGTCCGAAACAAATTACCAAAGTCTACTACGTTTTCTTTCATGAGTTCCACTGCTTCTTCGGGAGATTTCAGAGTTACTGTAACTACCCCTGTTTCCTTGTCTACGGTAGTCCATTCTACCCTTGGGACCAGTTTGCCTGTAAGCTCTCCAGTGGAATCCACTTCATCTACCATCTTGGACTGAGGTGCCAAGTGAGCAATAAACTGACTTGCATTGAAACCTTCGTGCTTTATTGCAGCGTCTGTGATTTCTCGGTTAATTGTACTTGTTTCGTACAAACCCTTATACCTTTCGGCCTGTGCAGTTATCACTTCAAGAGCTTCACTATGCTTCTCTTCGGCCTTTTTCTTCTCTTCTTCAAGACGCTGCTCTTTGGTGAGCAACTCTTCTTTGACTCTTTTCAGGTCCTTCGAGACCTTATCCCGTTGCTCGGAAGTAAGAGTCGCTGTTTTCAGGGTTTCCTCATAGTTCCCCACAGCAGTTTCCAACTGTGCATTCAGCTTCTGAACTCTGTCGCCGACAATCTTATTGACATCTTCTTGGGTGAAGGTCTTTTCTACGGGAGTCTTAGCAGCCTCAGCCGCAGCAGCCTCAGTTGCAGCAGCAGCAGTAGCTTCAGCAGCAGCAGCTTCTCCCTCAGTGCCTTCGTTGTCCCAATAAGTTAATTCTGGTTTAATAAACATTTCTTTTCCTTCGGTTTTACCGAATAACCCGCCTCAAAAATGCTGGAGGCAGTTGCAGCTTACGAGACTAGCTCTACATTAAACTCGTCTCTTTCTCTAAAAAAAGGTCTAATAAGATTAAACGCGGTAGGACTCGGGATCAAGTGAGCCAAATGATCACTATCGGTCCCATCCCTCTTATAAGTTATTTTAATTCCACCGTAGTGCTCCAATATTATAGCCAGAAGTTCCAAATCTGCTTCGGGGTCTCTACCAGATAGCAAAGCCATGGATATTAGATAGGATGCTCGTTCTATTTCTCTGGGCACAACACTTGATAATCCACGAGGAAACTCACAGAATTGTGAGAGTTCTGCGACCCTGAGTGTCTCCTGATTTTCATCAGTTCTCAGGTCTACATCTCCTAGATCATTGATTGCTGTACGGACAGCAAACTTTTGATCCAAGAAGTCAAATACATCTATCAATGTTTTAGTGTGTTTTAACGCCTTTAATCTATTTTCTTCACTAGCATTGAACCAAGGAAAGGAAGTGAATCTATCGGCAAAGTATTCGTTTCCTCCTACCACAGTCCCATAATAATTCTTTGTAGCATCTGTTAGAACTCCGACAACACCGAATAGCTCGGCGGAAACTATTCCCGTTGGGGATAGGGTTGCCCCGGCAATGAGACGAGGAGTACCGACTGCCTCCGCTGAAGGAATCCCGGAGACCAGTATATCTTTCGAGAGTGCAGCGGTTCCGAATGCTTCTGCCGAAGAGATTCCAGTAGGGCGAATCGCTAACTGGCTAACAGAAGCAGTTCCGAATGCTTCTGCTGAAGCAATTCCGGTAACTGCTATATCTTTCGAGATTAAAGCCGTGCCGAATGCTTCCGCTGACGCAATCGAGGGAACCGTTATATCTTTTGAGATTAAAGCTGTTCCGAATGCTTCCGCTGAAGCAATTCCGGTGGGTAGGATATTTTGACCTACAACCACCGCTGCTGTTCCGAATGCTTCTGCGGAAGCAATTCCGGTAACCAGTATGTCTTTTGAGATTAAGACCGTACCGAATGCTTCTGCGGAAGCTATGGACGGAACTGCTATATCTTTCGAGATTAAGACTGTTCCGAATGCTTCTGCTGAAGCAATTCCGGTAACAAGGATATCTTTCGAGATTAAAGCTGTTCCGAATGCTTCTGCCGAAGCAATTCCAGTAGGTAGAATCTCTTGTCCTACCTCGACCAAGGTCGTTCCGAATGCTTCTGCTGAAGCAATTCCGGTAACTGCTATATCTTTCGAGATTAACGCTGTTCCGAATGCTTCTGCTGAAGCAATTCCGGTGGGGAAAATCTCTAGTCCTTGGGTGATAAGAGCCGTTCCGAATGCTTCTGCCGAAGCAATTCCGGTAACCAGTATGTCTTTCGAGATTAAAGCTGTTCCGAATGCTTCTGCTGAAGCAATTCCGGTAACCAGTATATCTTTCGAGATTAAGACTGTTCCGAATGCTTCTGCTGAAGCAATTCCGGTAACAAGTATGTCTTTCGAGATTAAAGCCGTGCCGAATGCTTCTGCGGAAGCAATTCCGGTAGGTAAAATCTCTTGTCCTACAATTACTACTGCTGTTCCGAATGCTTCTGCTGAAGCAATTCCGGTAACCAGTATATCTTTCGAGATTAAGGCTGTTCCGAATGCTTCCGCTGAGGCAATCGCTGGAACTGCTATATCTTTCGAGATTAGAGCAGTTCCGAATGCTTCTGCTGAAGCAATTCCGGTAGGTAAAATCTCTTGGCCTACTTCGACCAAGGCCGTTCCGAATGCTTCTGCCGAAGCAATTCCGGTAACCAGTATGTCTTTCGAGATTAACGCTGTTCCGAATGCTTCTGCTGAAGCAATTCCGGTAACCAGTATATCTTTCGAGATTAACGCTGTTCCGAATGCTTCTGCTGAAGCAATTCCGGTAGGCAAAATCTCTTGCCCTACAATTATTACTGCTGTTCCGAATGCTTCTGCGGAAGCAATTCCGGTAACCAATATGTCTTTCGAGAGTAAAGCTGTTCCGAATGCTTCTGCGGAAGCAATTCCGGTAACCAGTATGTCTTTCGAGATTAAGGCCGTGCCGAATGCTTCTGCTGAAGCAATTCCGGTAACCAGTATGTCTTTCGAGAGTAAAGCTGTTCCGAATGCTTCTGCGGAAGCTATGGCCGGAACTGCTATATCTTTCGAGATTAAAGCTGTTCCGAATGCTTCTGCGGAGGCAATTCCCCCTGGCAGGATATTTTGAGCTTCGGATAATGTTAAATCGAATTCCCCAACCAGAGGCTGGATGGGAAAGCGTCTTCCAAAACGGGCCATTTACACCTCGATTATAACATAGCAATAAGCATTTACTGCGGTTCCCGCTGTTACTCGAATACGTAAAAATTCATCTGGGTCAAATTCTGGCTCTCGTCCAAGGGGCCATTGTTTAATGTATTGATTTGTAGGAGCAATAAGCTGAACGTCTAGCATACGCACACTTGCAGGAGTGCCTTCCGCTGTGGCTGTAAAACCGGTAGCTGCACTGGCAGTCAGATCAAACGGGTTATCGTCCGTGGGTGCTGCCGCATTAGGATCAAGGTTGACGACTCCCGCTGCAACGTGTGCCGTAACAGTAGCCGCTGCCGAGTTAGCAAATAGTTCACATGCAATGGGCAGAGCCGCCGCAAAGCCGTCAAATGAGATTCCCCATTCTATGACCTTGGCTCGGGTTGTAAGAGTGGCTCCCATCTTTACTTGGAGCATAGTCTTGATAGTTACGCCTGTATCGACCTTCAATTGAGCCGCAGTTGTGGGGGCTGCCCCATTTACAATCAAATATATTTCCGACATTCGTTTTCCTTATATTTCTGAGGCTTGTCTTACGGCCAAGTTGACTTGATTTATTTTGGCGATTAGATCGGCGGGTGCTGCTACTGCTACATCTATAAGAGGTCGTCTTTTTTCTTGCAACAATTGCCAAGGATTTATATACCAATCTGCCAATTGTTCATCAGATAATACGGCCCCATCAAAGAATAAACATTGATGGATAGAACCTGCAAAAAAATTGGTAGCAGAATTCGCAGTACGGCCAAACATACATAATTGATTATCTATAGTAAGATCGCCCGAGGGAGCGGTGGAAGTAATTTCTTCAACCTGATTTGGAGCAACTGTCCGCAATCGCATAGTTGTGCCGTCCCAACTAGCAGCTATCTGGTGATAACCATCAATTACCATATCGACGGCAGTAACTAATGTTTGGGTAGTACCATTGATTTTTATCCTACTACGCATCCTATCTTCTGCACCCACTCTCTGTAATCCCACCATAATTCTGTGATTTCCTTCGCCTGTACCATTATCTTTGGAAAAGACACGCTGATCATGAATCGGTGAGTGGAAATCGTGTGTGAAGCAGCATATTACCGTAAAATTTTGTAGATTTCTTAGGATTGGGTTTCCAGTACCAACAGACCCTCCCATATTAACAGCGTCTGTATACTTCAAAGCCCTTTCTTGTTTAGTCCTGTTACTTACAGCCCTAGATGATATATTTGGCCCGGTGGTTGCTGCTGGTTCGGAACGGGGGAGAAGGTTAGCACTTTCACGACCAATATTTAGCATAAAACCACGAGTATTAGTACCTCCATCAGGTACAAAGTAATCTGTGACATAGCGACCAAGGCCGCCACGGTCGATTTCAACATTCTGCCAGTCAGTAGGCTGCTGACTGAACCCTCGTTTTGGGAGAGCTAATAACGTCATTACTGACCTTCAAACGGAATCGGAGTCAGGGTGAACTCACCGGTATCATCTGAATTTTGGAGAGCAACTGCCGTGTTATTAAAAATAACTGGGGAAACATAACGAGTAGGAATAAAAGTTACTCCACTTGCTGTAAAATCGAAATCGACAGTATTTACATCCACTACCAAACTACCAATATAATGAAGGTTCTTTAGCTTATTTTCTGCCGTAAGTGCGGCATCGGCTGTACCAATCTGTCCATCTTCCTCCGTGCCATCAGAGGTAGATAGATAAAGGTCTACTGTCTCACCCACAGTAGGTGCAACATTAAATTGACAAGTAAATCTCCATGAAAAATCCCCGGCTGTTGACCCAGTCCCTTGATCCAATCGGGCACCTACTCGCCCCGCCCCAGCACCCAAATTATTTAGCCCTAGAGCCAGATCGCCTGTTGTATCGGACCAAACTGTCGGTGTTTCTCTCGCTATGTATGCTTTTGAAGCCATTTATAGAGCCCTCGCTTGTTGTATAGTTCCAGTTCGTACTCTACTAAAGCTAAGTTCCGTTACCCGGCTAATATTTTCAATTCTCAAATTCGATAAATTTGTTCGGGTAATAGTAGCTACACCAAATATATCGGCCTCCAATGATTTTGCGACTCCGCTGTTAGTATCAACAGAGTCAATACCACAAAGAATTAACCAACTATCTTTTTCTGCGGCTGTTAAAGCAGTATACTCTGTGTCATCAGTGGCGTTGAGTATTTCACTGCCTGATACAGATGCTCGCATCCTAGTTCGATTGATGGCATTCATTTCCTGAGCGGCAATTTCATCAGAAACATTATAGGCCCCGGTAACCGGATGGCCTGCATCTAGCTCGGCCCTTAGTGCTACTAACATATTTACTCCAAATTACAATTTGAAAATCTTGTTGGCCCCAGAGTCCCATGTAACAGTGATATCACCACCATCGGGTGTCACTGGCAACCCTGTGGCTGTGTCAATCAGAGCAATCAAAGCACTTGTGGCCGGTGTCCCGGTATCTTTGAAGATTACAAGAAACTCCGATTGTGCCCCGGATACTGTGGAAAATGTAACATCAGCAGCATCGGCTACACCCAAAGATGAATCTTTGCCGGAAAGGTTAGCAGAGACAGCAACCTCACTCGCAATATCGTCTCTAAACTGGTCTGTGACAAGGTTGGGGGTGTAGACGGCTCCGTCTACTATTAAAACTTTAATGTTGTCTGCGGCCCAATCAATGTCCCCATCAAGGAATGCCTCTCGGCCCAAGTCGTATAGTGCGTTAGCCATTTCTTAGCTCCTGTGTGTAGTTAGTAAAAGTTTCAAGAAACTCTCTGAATATCAAAGGCATTTCGTTCACGGATAAATGGTCTAATTAACAACCATGCCTGTGGTGACGGAATAAGGTGAGCAGTGTGATCCTGATCTACACCACCCCTATGGTAAGATGTTTTAACTCCACCGTATTGAGTGGACTTAATTGCTAGGCCCTCTAGGTCTTCATCTGGGGACCTCCCAGATAACAATGCTTTCGCTATTAAATAACCAGCCTTCTCTATCTCTTCAGGGACTACAGTTGAGTCCCCTCGTGGGAACTCTAATTCCTGTGATAGCTCTGCCACCCTAAGTGTAGCTTGGTTTTCATCCGTGGACAGGTCTACATCTCCAAGAGCATCCAGTGCTACTTGTACTGCAAACTTCTGTCCTATGTAATCAAACTGGTCAATCAACTCGGCGGCTTCTACCATTGCTGCCGTTCGGTCGGTGGCATTGGCAATATCCCAATCCGTGGTATGAAGTCGATTACTAAAATAGACATTAGCTTCGACCATGGTTCCATATTGACTAGCCATCTTGAGACTCCTTTTTCTCCTGCTGTGCTGATTCCTCGTTAGGGTCTATGTCAGGAGCCCCGCGAGCACCCGCACCTATTGCAGCCTGCCCACTCTCTCCACCTACTGATTGCTGAGCCAACAAAGTGATTGTAGCCCGCTCGGCTTTATCCTTGCGAGCCTGTTCCACTTCACTAGCATCATATCCTAATGACTCTGAGGCTGTCTTATCGCTTACCAGTCCCTGGCTATGTGCCTGGATTACATCTGAAACAGCAGCCGTAGTATAACCAGCCGATTCAATTTCCGTAAGCATCGTGGTAATATTATCAGTGTTGTCTCTTCCGCCGATCAAGGTAGAAACAATCTGTTTGGCTATCGCTTTGCGAGCAGTCTTGCTCGGAATCCTATCCATTAGGGAAGCCATTGCCTCACCCTCTTCGATTCGCTCGATATCTTGCTTCAGGATGTATCTCTCAGGGTAAGAGACTGTTGTCCCTTCATGGTTTTCATACCTACCCCAAAATTCTGCGATCCTCTGCTCTGCATTTTCTAAAACGAGACCAATATAGGAAAGCCCGGCTTCCAAGCCTTGTGAGCTTAATTTCTTCGCCTCTGCACTCTCTGTTCTGCTACCGGCCTTATTTGTGACTGCTAGATTAACCAGCTTTCGGATATCATCCTCCAGCTTTTCCTGGAGTTTCATTGAAGCCATTAAAGGGTCGGTCGGTGGAGCTATGTATCCTGGCCGATCCATGTCTGGGTCGTAATAACGTCCCTTCCCTCCGATTTTTTCCTCTTGATCCTGGGCATGTTGGCCTCCAGGCTCTGGAGTATTGCCTCTGCCGGGCTTCTTCAAGTGAGCCCCTACGGATCGACCGTCCCTCTGGATGGTCAGGAATGGGCTACTGGACATTAACGACCAGTTTACGTCTCCACTTACCAGATTTAACAGTGCATGTTGATAGCTGGTAATATCCACCATCAAAGACTCTCCGATATCAGGCATAGTAAAAGGAACTACGTCAATATCTAGGGTTACTGCACCATCTGCGTCAGCGTCTTCTAACTCTATTAGTTTTCTTTCTTCATCATCCTTCCACATTTTGACTCGGACTTTACCGGATTCATCATCTTTCCAGACAAGACGAAGGCGAGTTTCCCTGCCTTTTGGTAGAGGAACTCCTGCAAAATCTGTATTGAAGTTTACTACATGGTCTCTTAGGAGTACAGCCTTAAAGGTGCCCCTAACTTCATTGTGGTCCAGGGTCCAAGACAGAATATCTTCTATTCGGTAGCAATAACAATATGGAGCTAAGTCTTGTCCGATTTGGTCTGCCAAAGAGACCGGTTTGATATTAGGGGCATCTACATATATTCCTGTTCGACCCATCACTAACAATTCTGTTAGTACATCGATTCCTATGAAAGAGTTCATCGACGACCCTTCACGATCAACCCCGCCACTCTCTGCCTCGATAGCTCTATTGTAGGACGGGGAGCCCCCTGTACGTATTACATCTTCTAATCGCTGAAAAATACTGTTCCTGATGTCAAGAATAGCCGCCTTTGCGAATGTAGGTATAGGCGTACAGCCCTTACGTACCGTAAAATCATCGTCGGTTTCTCGGATACTCCATTTTTTCAAATATCTCTGTCTATATTCCCTACCTCCCCTGAATGTTTCCCTCCATTCGGTCCAATCAGTGGAGGTGAAGAGAAAATCAGGATGCTTTATCGAGGCAGAAACAAGTGAGGTTCTTATCCCTGGCATTTATTTTCCTTCGCATTTGATGCAGAAATTGTCTTTCTTGCCTCTCAAAAAATCTTCTAGAGGTTTTCTCCTCAAACAATATCCACAAGTCCGATTAGAGAGTGTGTCGGCCCTCCGGAGATCAGCGATGAATACAGGATTCCCTCGAAGCCGCCTGTTCTTTTCTTCTCTACTCTCTACTTTCGAGGCTTCTTCGGACGTTTGGGGGTCTTGGGCTTCTTTGGTTTCTTGATATGACTTGGCATCTTCTTTTCCTTCCTTAACGGCTTCCAAGACTTCGTCTTCAACTTTTAATTTATCTAAAGGTTCATTCAACCCGGTAGACCATTTAACTGGCTTGGTATCAAAACCTTGAGGGGTCAGGGGATCATAGGATTTTTGTGGGCCGGGTGTGTCGGCGAATAATTCTTCAGAGGTCATACTTTGCAACTCTTTCTCAAGTTATCTTTGGCCCATAAGGGCTGTAGATTAGTGTAATGACAGGCTTCTAAAAATTGTGTTCGGTCAGTTAAATCAAATTTAGCAAGGGGTTTGATATGGTCTATATGCCATTCCCCATAGTTATCCCAAGACATTCCTTCTTGAAATTGAGATTCTAACTGGGATTTTAGTTTACTTATTGGGCAACCTAGATCAGATATAGCAGAACCTGATTTGTAATTTTGTAATATAGCCTGACGTAATCTGGTTCTAAGCCTTCTTTTTAGCTTAAAATTTAGATCAGACTCTTCCCTAAATTTTTGCCTAACTCTATCTTTTTGTCTGTATGTCTTAGATTTTCTATAATTATTATTGCGAATTCTACAATCTTTGCATCTACATCCCACACATTTATTACCGCAATCTACACATAGATACTTCTGTTTACGGTTGGTGACTAGATTTTGTCTTCTTTCTCTGTCTGCTATTTTATACTTTTCCGTACATATTGAGCATCTGAGACCATCTATATCTTTTTCTCTGCCACACCGGGTACATAACCCTAATCGTTTTCGTTCAAAGTGCCTAGAAGTCAAGAGTCGTCTCCCCTGCTTTTATAGATCGACCTGTAGTCCGGGAATAACATTGCATATGGGCTACCTCAGTCAAGGTCAGGGCATGTGATTGGTGATCGGCCCCTAGGGAAACATAAGTTGCCTTCGGGCGTCCCAATTCATCTAGTTCATAAGTACGAACTAGGTTCTGTAAGTGATCTCTGAATACCCCACCGATATTCTGTGGTAGTATTGTACGTTGCTTGTGTAAACGTCCCAGAGACATGTCAAGAAATGATGTCCGATCCACTGTTAGGATCGATACTCGGTCGTTGTCGTGAGCTTCTTTGATTTCGTGTCCGGTTGTTCCTCGCCGGTACTGAACTACCGATGCAAACCCCGGAAATCTCCTGGCGAATGCCTTTGCGTTGTTTGTTTCTGGTTGAAAATCTATACAAGCGTATTGGACTTGCCATTCTGCCATTGTCCAGTCAAGCACATTGAAATCATTGCCCGAGAGTCTCCCGCACCACAAAACTTTGCAGATACTATTCAAATGCGGCTCGTAACCTGGGTCAGAATCATAGATATACTCTGCAATTACAATATCTAGGAATGTTCCTACATCCACCCCCATGACAATCATTCTGCCAGAGGTCTCTGGTCTCGGGTCATCCATCCGGTGGTCTCCGAGACATTGATCTATAATAGAGTCAGTAAGACGGGCACCTTCTAGTAGGTAAGGTTCCCCGAGTTTCTGATTTATAAACTCGACCTGTGCGGCGTCATCGCTCTGCCCCTTAAAATAGGCGACAACTAATTCACCGGGGCTAATAGCCGGGCCGTACATTTGATTCAAATGAAAAGATCGATGTCCATGTGCCTGTTGGGTTGCTTCCCAGTATGCCTTGGCGAGCCACTCTGATTTGTTTTCGTGAGGGAGTTTCCCGCCGCATTCCGGGCATTTGAAATAGCTTAGATGGCACTCTTTATCTGTTGAATGTTCTCCACATATTTCAATGCAGTCTGGCCACAGTAGTTCGATTTTTTTAGTACAAGAAGGACAAGGAAACCGATAACGCTCCATGGTGCCTAGTTGATATTGTTTGTTGATTCCGTAATTGGGCAGGGTTGGGGTGCTAAGTCCAAAGAAATGCTTCTGTTCATGTGCGGCAAGTCGCTCCAGCACGAGGGACATAGCCTTGGGGTTGCATCTGTCGTACTCGTCAACGATAGCACACCCAACTGGTACAGAAACGAGACCAGATTCTGAGACGGAACCTCGAATGAAAATGTGGGCATGTTCGCCCGTTGTCTTGAGTCCAACATTATTTGATCCTATAAAAAGTTCTCTTATTTGTGGGCTGATGGCTACCATCTGGTCCAAACGGGCCTTAGCAAAATCGCTAGCCAAGGTCTGAGTCGGTAAGATGAATAGAACGTCTGTTTTTAACGATTCTACCATGTATAGGGCTTTAATGAGCCCAACTACTGAGAACCCCATTTGTGCCGCCTTCTGGACGGTCACATAGGGGTCCTGAGCATTCATGATCTCTCGCTGCCATGGAAACCGGTCGAATGACAGAGGTCCAGGGTAGGGCTCTGGGGTGTATATCCGGTGCTCTGCCCACCTGGAGCAGGACGTAAGGGAATCATCCACCAATCCTATGATTAACCTTTGGTAGAATTCGTCTAATGGGTCCATATTAGTTGCATTTAACTGTGTTCCACAGGCCCACTAACAATAGCTGGCTCTTTGGGCTCTTTGATCTCGCAAAACTCAAAATTTACAGTAGAAAATAGCACGTCTAAGACAAAATCCATTCCTTGCTTCTTGGAATTATATGACATTGTGGACCTCAAACATATATTGTCATAGGAGCCCACAAAGCATCGTGCCCCTGTATCTACGGGGACAGGAGTCAGTGGTGCAAAGAGTATGCTGCCTTCGTGTGCCTCAAAAATCAGTCCGGCCAACTCTAACATCGCCGGTTGCAGGAACCTCTCCGACAATTTTTCAAACTCTAGGTTGAGATTTTTGTCGCTTAGATTAAATCGTGTAAAGAACGACTGGTCAAAACACATGAATACAGCCCGCTCTGCCGGGAGGGTATAGTTAATCACGTCTCCGTAACATGTGGCATGTTTTTGAGCCTCCAAAATTTCTGGCCTCGGTCTTGGTTGGCGACCCATTTCACAGTATCGATCCTCTATTGTTTTACAGAGTTCTTCACTAAGCAACTTCAGGGCACGGCGGCAAACTTTTTCGGATTGATAGATATCTTGTTCTGGCATTTTTCTCTCCTGGGTTAAACTCTAAACTCTAAACTCTAAACTCTAAACTCTAAATTCTGTTAGTCCGACAATTCTTTTAGTAAATCCTGTTTAATAAGTTTTCTAAGAACTTGTGCGGGCACCATGGGTACAATATCACTTTTTGAATTCAAGGAACGTAACTCATTCCACCACTCAACCATCTGCCTAGCATCGTGCCATAATTTGAATGCTCTACCTCTAAGTTCGCCTTCCGTAAACTTAGTAGTATTTCTAAAGAGAACAAATGTTTTCTTAGGATACCAAGCATCAATAGTTCCAAGTTGAGGATACCGGTTAATATAAGTAGTTTTTGTTTGCTCGATAGCACGAGGTCTTAGAGACCGATAAAGAATTAACTGGTCAAAGTCCCAAAACCATGGGTGATCATTCCGAGCGATTAGTTCTACTACTGGTTGTCTTCCGGCTTGTGCTTCTCTATTGCAGAGCCACCAACTGAAACTATCTGGGCCTTTGTCTGTAGACCGATCTAATCCTAGGCATACTCCTGCGTCTCGGAAATGTTTGAACTCCTCTAATAGCGGAGCCTTTAAGTCCTGCATGGACATTGGATTATACTTTATTGGTGCATCATTATCATCGAGTTCCCAGTCCCGGTCGATGTCACCATCTTCATCCCATAGCTCTGGGATATCATCTGGTGATCCAATGTATCCAATTATCCGTATTCCATCTTTAGTTATCGGGGAGAACGCCTCAACAAAATCATTTATGAAATCCAAACCTTGTGCTTTTGCAAGACTGAATTGCCCAAATCTCATAAACCCATCAGAGATATGAACCCCTCCTGGGTTGTGAATCTGAATAGTCTTAACACCTAGATCAATAATAGGACCCAATCTTTTATTGACAAAATGATTCCATCCATTAGGAGCATCAATGGAGTATCTAACTCTTCGTCGTTCATCATCTCTGCTGGTATGGCCAATAGGAAAATATACAGCTATTTGTTCAGGGGTCATAATATTTGATCATTTTCATCTGTTGCAAAGACCGATAAATGAATATGTTTGACAGTTCTCACTACATCGGGTTGAGTTGAATCAGAGGATACTTCGCCTTGTAGGGCTCGGTCCAACTCCATTTCGCTGGGGAACCCGAGCATCCTAGCCACAATAGTTTCTATCCGTTCTCCATTTATTCGAGAATGATAGTTGTCATCTCCCGAAGCAAACCACCCCATTTGGAGTTCGCCTTCAACACTAAATGAACTGGCAGGAGCACTACCAGCGGTTGCGTCTAAATGAGCCATGTCTTCCTCGTAATTCTCTTACACTTACCCAGTTGCCCCGCCATACGAGACGTGGGCCAGAATGTCTTGCTATAAAACCCTCGAAAGTAATACTCATGACGATCCCTGGTGTCCAGAGTCGGGGTCCTCGTGCTTCAGCAGGATTGGCACTCAAAGCAAGCATAAGGGCTACAACTGCAATAACGTATTTCATATCATTCCTCTCGATTTTGTAATGGACACGAAGATATTAAAGTCTCCAATTTGGGCAAAGTAAGATGGCTCGTCTTCCAAACACTCAAATGATAGGGAGTCACATAGAGTTTCGCTCTTGATATACTTAGCAAAAGGAAACAAGGATTTCGCCAAGTCATCGGAATCCATCTCCAACCCAACTTTAATTCTATCGGTGAAATTATATTTCATAGTCTTCCGCAAGTCTTGAATTATTCTTACAAGATCACGAGCAAGACCTTCATTTATAAGTGCCTGAGTTAGTTCGGTGTTCAAAATTACTACAATATCCTCTTCACTAGCCGATACATACCCTGGTTTTGCTTTAATTTTGAATTCAAGAAGGTCAGGAGTGAGGTCAATAGATTCATCACCATCAGTGAATGTGACCTTGCCGTTTTCTTTTAACTCTTTTAGGAACAAGGTTGAGTCTACTGTTTTCAGGTAGGTCTTTACGTCAGACATCTTCATGTTACCACTTGGTCGCCCAGACTCTGTACTCGTGGGCTCCGCCCTTTTCTAATGAAAATCCAGGATTATGGACTTCGTCCTTGATTCTACCATTAAAGTGAGCCCTTAGACGCCGTAGCCGCTTAGATTCAGCACGTTGGTCAATCAAATTGCGTTGTTCTTTTGTCATTCAGTTTCTGAGAATTCGACGATTCTGCTAATCTTAATGCCAACTAAAGATTTATCTTCAATTGAGTGATACATTGTAAGAAATTTATCTACCCGTGTTGCTAGGCATCTATCTGCTTTCCAAAAGTAAGTTAGATAGTCTCCCAACTCATAGTATCTAGGTCCAGGCGTAAAGCCTCTATGTTCTGATTGGTCTAAGTATTTTTTGAAGTAATCGCTTAGCATTACCATTCCGATACTATGTCGATGAAGTCACCCCTGCTCTAAATCCTCGCCAAGGACATGTTGGGTTATCCCAACCTCGCTTGAGCCCAGACATAAGTCTCACTGGTAGGAATCGGACCTACGGCCTTCCGGACCCAAACCGGACGCTCTGCCAAACTGAGCTACAGTAAGATCATTTCAGCCTTGATAGAGGCCGCTGATATAGTTACCGACCCAGCCGAAGGTGTAGCAGCTACATCGGCAAATATAGTTAATGAATCATCGGTATTCGTTGTTGCGTACTGAGATGCTTCCCAATAGATTGTTGCTGCTGTGCCAGTAAGAGTAGTTACAATCTGCAATTTGTAGATTGTAGTACCATCGGCTAGATTGGCAGGTGTATTATTTGTTCGTCTTAGAGTTAATGTTACATCCTGGGTTGCAACAAAAGTAGCTCCAACGTACTCAATGGTAACTGAACCACTAATTCTATACGTCCCTGGTTCCGATGGCGAAATTATAGGACTTGTTGTGCCAAAGACTACAGCAGCGGCAGTATTTGTTAGGGTATATACTGTGCCTGCCGCGTACTCTTCAAAGAATCTATCTCGGGTACTCCCGTCAGAGAGTCTAACAACTCCTACGTCATCCCAAAGTTGGTCCTCATTAGTGGGCTCGGCGGTAACTTCTAATATCCCACGCAAATAGGTATTATCATGAGAAGCGTTTCCGATAATTATCTGGTCATCAACAGTAGTTACAACATTTTGACCAATACCCATTGTATTGTCAACTGTACTGACTTGACCAGTGCCGCCATTATACCCTGCACCATCACCAATAAAGATATTTGCAATACCTAAATTGATGTCTCGGCCTGCGTTGGTTCCGACTCCTACATTCTGGCCCGCATGGACGTTAAAAAGGGATCGACGACCTACTCCTACGTTCTGACTACCAACCAAATTAGTTTGTAGTGCCTGAGCACCCAGACTAACATTGCTATTACCCTCAGTAAGCTGTCTACTACTATTAAACCCGTATGCTAAATTAGAGACACCTGTAGTGATTACTAAAAAAGCATTTTCGCCGAGACATAAATTCTCGTCGGCAGTTGGTACTAGCCTAGCTTTGAATGTGGAACCGGTGCCCGCCGAAAACTTTGTATTAGTGGAGTTCCCTATAATAATTTCATGATTAACGGTTGTTACTACATCTTTACCGATACCAATCGTATTAGTAACTGTGGCTCCCTGTCCGACATCGCCACTTCCGTTTCCAATAAAAGTATTATCTATTCCTGTGGTTAATCCCGCACCAGCTTGTTTCCCTAAAAGAGTATTACCGCTAGTTGATATACGTATTTCAAATTGAAGAACATTATTATCATCTATAATCTGTAGAGCCGGCAAATTTATATCAAATAAAGTTGCCGAAGCTATAATTACAGGGGGAGCAAGGGCCGCTCTTATTGTTTCATCATTTCGTAATACGCGAAAGTTTCCATTACAATCTGTTACAAACGGATGATAAACTCCCCTGGGACAGCAGGCCATATTACTCTCCTATGCTACCATTAGGAGCGGCAATATTGCTTTCAGCACGGGGATGAAGAATTCGATTATCCATTTCTTGATGGCTTCCCAATCCCAGTCTCTCAAGCCGCCAAGAAGTCCATCTCCTACGGTCAATTGGTTGCGGACCTCTCTGATCAATTTACGGTTTTTGCTAGCGGTTATGGCCTGTTGTGATTGTTCGTAAGAGATTTCCCCTTCCTCGAACTTATACTGTGCAGCCTGTGCTAAACCGTGGCTGAATTTGATATCTCTACGATGTTCTCGGAACCAGCGAAACATTATCTGTCTCCATTGCTAGTGCTTAATTCTCGGACGAAACTTTCCTGCACTGTCATAGGTTCGTCTTCGACTGACCCGAGAGACATGTGGATTCCCAGTACCGTAAGGTTAGCTACTGCTACTGTAGAGGCCCACTCTACCAAGGTAAAGTTCTCAAGCATGGCAATGCTGATCCACCAAGTAGTACAGAAGCAACAGTTTACCAGATTATAGACTCTTTTGTGTATTTTGCCGATCCAATTCCGGACACCTTCCCCAAGGGAAGACGTACAAAGTAACACAGCCAGGGCACCTGCCGCTAAACCGCCTAGTATTACGCTGTTCATTTCTCTAGCCACTTATTATACTTGATTTCGATTCTATCGCGTCTAGCTACAACTCTTGTATGGACCCTGAGAAGACGCTTCTGACGAAACTCAATAAAGATTACTCTAAGTTCCACCGTAGCTATTCTAATTAGGTAATAGAAACAGACCAGAAAAATTAGAAATCGTTTAATTCTTTTCATTTCTTTAGGTATCCCTTAACGTGATTTTATGTGATTCCATCTTTCAAGTGGTCTTGAAACTTTTGATGAAGACGTTTTAGACGATCCACTTCTTCTCTACGCCAATTGTGCTTGTTAGCAACTTCCTCCCATTCTTGGCCCCAACCAAATATGATGGCGTAAATCCACGCATCACGATAATCTAGGGACCAGTCCCTTGGATGAGTTACCATTGCGTTTGAGATTGAGTTAAATGGACACTCTATTGACATCCGGTTGCCTTATTTTTTAGATACTTTTTAACATGGGTGGCGGTTCTAAATCCTTCTTCTATGCGAACGATATATCCCCATTGATTGTAGTAGTACAAGGTAGGAAATCTATCTGGGGCTGGCCCGTCCCATTGCTCCCAAGGAATTAGAGAGACATCATACCCTTCGGCCAGAAGAATAGTAATTGTTAGATACTTCAGTCGTCTACATGGCGGGCAATTTTTTGTTGTTACCGCAACCATCGACGACGCTTTGGAGACTTCTCCGAGTCTGGTTTGACCCTGGTCAATAGTTTGACTATTAGTGGGGACGCTTTCTGTATCTTTTGTTTCCAAGTCAACTTTTTGGAACGAACAGTAAGTAATAATCGAAAAAACAACCGCAACACAGCCTAAGACCTTATAAAAAGTTTTCATTGACTTGTCTTTCATGTAGAGAACGAGCTACCACACCCACAGCTTTTCACGGCTTGTGGATTTGAAAATGTGAATCCTCGCTTGTCGATATCTTTATAAAAATCGAGGGTCGTACCATCTAAGTAAAGGTCGCTCTTTCGATCTATAACGATAGTGACACCGTGCTGCACTTGTTTTTTGTCAACTTCTTCGTTAAATTTATCGGAGAACACCAAGGTGTAGCTGAAACCAGAACAGCCTCCTCCCTGGATGCCCACTCTGAGCATTTGGTCTTTTTCTATTAAGGACTTTACTTCTTCGGCAGCATTTTCAGTTAGTTTGATTGACATCTGGCTCTAAACAGTTCATAATCTTCTCGAAACATCATGTAACCTGATATAAGTATTTTACAAGGATATTGGGATTATCTTGACATAATCCAAGTGCCAAATTACAGTTGCGACATAACCACCCTCTGAATTTTCCAGTTATATGGCAATGATCAATACAAAGACTATTATCAGATTTCTCGCACTCTCCACAACAGTGACATTGTCCAGTCCAAGATAATTTTAACTCTTTGACCGTGACTTTACAGGAAGAGTGATCTCTTTCTTTGGCTTTTCTATGGAGACCATCTATTAACTTTTGTAGCCGATAATCAGTATCATTATGATATCTATTCTTTTGTTGTTCTTTGATTCTCTGCCGAACTTTTCTTGCATAATTTGTATCTGTTTGATATTTCTCTCTATTATTTTTCCGATGGCGTTCAGATGCCCCAGGAGTGGACCATCTGTATATAGTAGTTAAAGGAATATTGTATTCCTCTGATAAAGCAACACCTTGGTCTCCAGATTGCCGACGTAGACAGATTTCTTTCCTCAACTCCGGAGTATAAATCATTTATTAGTCTCGGATAATCTATAATCGGCATAGCCTTGGAACCCTCTGATTGCGAAAGCATCTTTGTGTTTTACCATGCGATCAATAATATCCCAATCCACCCAGTAGCTGCCCTCCGGCTCCGAGCCGAATCTTTTCGGACCATTGACCCAGTTGGAACCCCAGGAATTTAATATTAGGCAACCGCGACGATCTTCATCACAGACACCGATAATGGCTTGACTATGATTCCAAACCGAAGGAAAGAAAACTCTCCGTGGAGGGCTCAGGAATCCATCTTTGTCTCGGGTTAGTCTCTTCTCTCCGAAACCTTGACTGCTGCCCACCACTACAGGGAATCCCATGTAGATGGCGTCCCGGCATTCTTCATAGGAATCGATTGCTATATAATCTTTGATCGGATGTATTTTGGCGATCATTTCTAGGCCGAGAGGAATGCCACGACGACCAAAATAGATGGCCCTCTTGGCACTAGGTTTCCGTAAGTCTTGCCCCAAGAAGGGGTAGTTTAGCCGGGCAACTACACCATATTGCTGGATAGCCTGAACGGCCCAAAGATTGTGTGACCCACCTCCGGCCTTTCGGCTTAATCCACCGATTTCAATTCTACTCAGACCATAGATAACGCCTGCCGCAGCCGGTGCAGGTGGGACACGTTCTGGGTCTCCTGCTCGAATTTCAACGTGAGCAAGAAAATCTACCGCCGCCGCCACCGCTTGACCCACACACGATGGGGCCGGACCTTGTACCCTCGGACGGTACGACCGCCCCGTGACTTTTTCGTAGTCTTTGTAGAGGAGCCTCGTTTGTCCTTTACCGACATCAACCCATTCTGGGACGCTCCAGATGAGATTTGAATCGCTGAGTCGGAAGTCTTCTCCGTCGTCTTCGGTCCAGCCTCCTCTGTACGTGTCGGCTCTCCTGAATACCTCGGGGTATCCAATGAGTCCGCTGACAACGGCAATGTGGATGGAGATAAAGACCCCACAGAGGATTCCGACAATCCCTTGTTTAAGATGCAGCATTTCTCAGACCTTTCGCTATGCTCCTCCACACTACGGTATGTTGTTCTAGTGTCCGTAGTGCTCCCACGTCGGCCTGAGACGTAAGATATGCTTGGAGTTCCGCCATCAGATTCTCGTTCAGTCTTAGTTCTGAGTTGAGGTCTGCCGTCGTAGCGATAATCTGCCCCGGAGTTAGTAATTCTCCGTATTCGATATCCATTGCCACCGACTCGAAGTTCTCTGATAAGCTGAGGCATGTACTCTTTCGGACCTTGTACTTCATTGCCCAGCCTTGTACCCGATTTACCAGTGACTCGTCGATCCTTAACGGGACTTCTACGGGATCGACTTCTATGGGGAGCACTGGTCCCTCAATAGTGATTTCTTGAGAGTATATTTCTAGGTTTCCCTCTCTATAGATTCCGGCTACTACTGTATAAATTCCAGGATTCCTAAAGGATATCACAAAGTTCTCATTGAATTCGCCGTAGCTTTCACTATCAGGGGTTGAAGGCAGACATTTCCATCTAACTATTTCCCCTTCAGCCAAGAAACGTACAAGTTCCCCGACCTCGGCGGTATCCTGTCCGATGAACTCGGAATGGAAGGCGATAAAATCGTCTTCTGGTACTTTCAAAAATGGGTTCAGTATCAATGCCAACGGCATCGAAATGAACGTCAGCATAATACAGAAGCCCAAAAGACTCTTGCTACTCATTGTTTTTCCTCTCTTGTCCCTCTGTAAAAATTACATCAGTGACTGGAACTGGTAATGTTATTCTTGAATTGATTTCGACTCGGCCCCCTGGACCGTCTTTCAGGACTACCATATAGAATGGTTTTCCATAAATGGATGGAGATTGGACGATTGCCCGTGTCTTATGGTAGAAGCCATTATTCAGGAAAACTTCTTGGCCGTATATTAGCGTTGGACCACCCAAAGTATCTTTAGGAGTGTCAGCGAAGCTGAGAGCACTAACTACCATCCCTATGAGCCCTAAGCCAAATAATGCTATCCCCCACTGAAGTTGAGTCAACCATCTTATCATTTTTCCCTCTCAAAGGTTTTATTTGATTGGTTCGCTGGTTACGAATCGAAGCAGCACGTTGCCGAGGCCAATTGCTATTGCTAGGGCACTGACAACGGTCGCGTTATTTACAATTAACTCGTGGCCGCTCAAATAAGTCAAAACTCCGACAGCTATGATTGCCATATTTGACCAAATTGTTTTTGATTTAAGTGGATTTTTAGGATTCATCGTATTTCTCCAAAATTTCTTTAGCCCATTTTACTAGGTCTTGAGGACGTTGGCCTGATGGCTGTGAAGTTATCCAAAGTTCTAAGTTTTCTATTCGATTATCATTTCGGACTCCGTTAATATGATGAATATTTTCTCCTTTGAACAATGGTCGTCCAAGGAACTCGCTCATTACTTTAACGTGTTCTCTAACATAATTATTGGCATGGCGATTAGGATGGTTCCAATCTTTAATAAGAACATATCCGTCACTCATTGTTTTTGTGCCAGAAGTTCTTCTTAATTTACTTGCTGCCTTATGGTAACATTTTGTGCAACCTCTTGAACGTCCTTGTACCAAATTAGTTGTAGGAACTTTTCGTATGGTGCCACATTCACACTTACAATTCCAGTAAATACTTCTATCTGTTGGGCTATTTCGCCTCGCCTTACTGATTACAGTCCATTTGCCAAAAGTCTGCCCAAGTAAATTTGCAGCTTTGGGCATTATTTATCTCCAATAATTAAATTTACTATACGAGCGATAATTATTCCCACAATAGCCCCGGCAGCAATGGAGCCACCTAGAAAAATATCGCTCGGGAAAATCATTAAGTATTCCTTCTTGAGGCTATAGCGTCGGCCATCCTACGTGCAATGGCATCCACAATGGTATCATAACGGGGAACGTCTTGAAGTTCTTCTGTAAGAATAGTAATGATATCTTTACTTAAATCAGCAAGAGCTTCTTTTCCTAAGACAACGCTGTTGGAGAGTTCCAGCTTGGTAATCGTTTCCTCACACTTTACAATGTTGACATTAGTGTTGCTAACAAATTGATAGGCGGCAATTCGTTCCCCTGGCGTTTCAGCCATATTGAAACGATCTTCCGCCATGATTCTGAGTAATTGAATCTCTTGCCGGATTTGCTCCAGAGCAGAGCGGCCATGGTGTACAAATCTTTCCCGGAGTGCCGGGTCAGTAAGTTGGTAACCTTTGATCCTCTCTTTTTCACTTGAATGACGGTCACAGAAGTCAGAACCTTCAACTTGAGGGTTATGGCACTGGCCGTGGGGTCCGGAATGTTGGCATTGGTCTGACATGATTGTTGTCCAAGGAAAAGAACTATCTCACTACACCAATATAGTCCCATAATCGTTATAATCGGACCAAAATCTGGGAAAAATCTCTTTTTCTGGAAAATAGTTGGAAATCCCCTCAGAAAGTGTTTATAAGTGAGACATATTGTCCGGATATGTCGCTAAATCTGTCGAATATCAACATATCCGGACAAATCTGACAGATTAGCCTTCCCTCTATCTTCTATAGCAGAAAAAAGAATGGGATAGGTCGGAAATAGTTAGATTATTCTGAAATCTCGATAGATTATCGATAGATTCCTTAAATCTTGAGGCGTAGTATAGATACTACGCCTCAAGGCTCCTCAGAGCCCGTCTCCCGAACAGCCAGCAGCAAGCCCCCTTGATCCCGCTCGGGATCATTCTAATGATTCTGGGGGCATCTGGGAGGTCAGAGGAGGGTTTGTGTTGATTCTGATACCGTTCGGGGTTATTAGGGAAGCACCGGGTGGGGAAGACTTTAGGATTGCAATGGGGAGTGGAGTTGTAAAAACTACAGTATATTTATTACTCTCTTGATCTTTTATTCTCCTTTGATTTATTCTCCTCCCTCCTCCCCTTTTAGGGAAATAATCATATTATACCTTGTTTTATAGGCTCAAACCGTGGGGAGCAAAGGGGGAGCAGACTTTTAGCAATTGACGTAAGTCGTTACTATCAAAGGACTTACGTCGGGGAGCAAATTCTCAGTTTTTTCATTTGTTCCCCATGCTTTACCCCACTATTAGGGGGTAAGTATAACCATGATGCAAAAAGTATACTGCCAATTTGGCAGTTATGGCTACTTACCCCCTAATAGCGGGGTAGATTTGATCAAGAAAGGGGAGCAAGCCATTTTTTGCTCCCCATCATTTCACCCTAGGAAACAAGGGGTGTCTCATTTTGAGACAACCCAAAAGGGAGCAAATTGGGGAGCACCCAAAATCGTCGTAAACCCTTTGATAGTAAGGACTTAGGTCAATGTTGCCACCAATTCGGGTGTCCCTCACAATCATAGATTCCTTACCCTAGAGGTTCCCCAATAGGGGTGCATTGCTTCCCCAGAGTTCCCTAATAGGGTACATTGCTTCCCCAGGAGTTAGCGATTAAGTAAGCCAGATTCCACCGAACATCTGTACACTAACTACACGAAGAACGACCCATCTGCCGGGCATGTGTAGGCACTTATCTATATGTGCAGATGCTGCCGGGAATCCATGGTTGTAACGGATGTTATAACTCGGTCCCTCACAGTTCAACTTCAACTTCAACTTCAACTTCCACCCTGGCCGAGCTGAGACCTTGAGCTGAGACCTTGAGTTTACAAGAATTCAGTAAACTCCCTAATATCAGTATAATTCCTAATAGTGTATCTCCTGGCATCCTCTGGCTCCTTAGTGTGTATTGAAGCCTGATTCAGTATATTGTAACAGATAAGGCTGTTTGACCGGTCCCTCACAATTATACAGAGTTATACCCGAAATCAGGTATAATCAGGTATAATCAGGTATAATCGGGTAGAACCTTCTGGCCGGTCCCTCACAGTTTGACCTCTTTTACCCACCCCCTCTCTGGAATTTGGAGCACTGTCAAATAGGATAGGGCGTACAGTCATTACCTTCCTTACATTCCTCATCATCGTTGCAACCGGACCCACCCGCACAACCTCCCCGCATCGTGGGTAGTAAGGATACTAACGATTCTTTGGATTGTAACGATTG